>Ga0134099_1000085_pt1 | contig 120555 bp, 109 predicted proteins | sample 10_taG_2_FD_105482 | JGI IMG/M metagenome (GOLD analysis project Ga0134099, IMG submission 105482) | Switchgrass degrading microbial communities from high solid loading bioreactors in New Hampshire, USA - 10_41_5_180_A2 metaG | ecosystem: Engineered > Bioreactor > Semi-continuous > Anaerobic >...
TGCGCTTCTGCTTTTATTTCTTCCTTGTATTTTGAAACCAGCTCGTTGAACCTGGCGCGCACTTCGAGAATATCCTCGTTGTCCGTCACGCTGTGGCCGTCGGCTTCGGCGACCAGTTCGTCGGGATAACCGAGCTTTCTAAGCTCGTGCCGCGCCATGTATTCCGCATTACCGCCAAGCATTATGTCGGTTCCGCGTCCGGCCATGTTTGTCGCGATTGTGACGGCACCGAGTTTTCCTGCCTGCGCAATGATGTCGGCCTCTTTTTCATGGTGCTTGGCGTTTAGCACGTTGTGCGGTATTCCCACCTTTTTCAGCAGAGCGGAAATTTCTTCGCTCTTTTCGATGGAAACGGTGCCCACAAGGACAGGCTGACCTTTGCTGTGGCACTCCTGTATCTGACGGATTATTGCGCGCAGCTTTGCAGCCCTCGTCTTATATACGACGTCAGGGTGGTCTATGCGTATCATGGGCCGGTTTGTCGGAATCTCTACGACGTCAAGCTTGTAGATCTGCTCGAATTCCTCTGCTTCCGTAAGCGCGGTGCCCGTCATGCCCGAAAGCTTCTCATAGAGACGGAAGTAGTTCTGGAATGTGATGGTCGCGAGGGTTTTCGACTCCCGCTCCACCTTAACCTTTTCCTTCGCTTCTATCGCCTGATGCAGGCCTTCCGAGAACCGTCTTCCGAACATCAGACGGCCGGTGAACTCGTCGACTATAATGACCTGGCCGTCCTTGACGACATAGTCCACATCACGCTTCATAAGGCCGTGCGCGCGGATGGCCTGGTTAATATGGTGAAGCAGGGTGGCGTTTTCGGGGTCGGACAGGTTTTCCACATTGAAGGCTTTTTCGGCCTTGGCTATACCCTGGGCGGTAAGGGTAACCGTCTTTGCTTTTTCATCTACAATATAGTCGCCGGCGATTTCTTCGTTGTCGCTCTTGTCGTCCAGTTCCCTTACACGCGTGGCGGTAAGCCTTGCGGCAAACCTGTCGGCCATTTCGTAAAGCTGGGTCGATTTATCTCCCTGGCCGGAAATTATAAGAGGCGTTCGAGCTTCGTCGATCAGGATTGAGTCGACTTCGTCAACGATGGCAAACACATGCCCCCGCTGCACCATGTTCTCTTTATAAATCGCCATGTTGTCGCGGAGATAATCGAATCCGAACTCGTTGTTTGTCCCGTATGTCACGTCCGCGGCATATGCCTTCCTGCGTTCGGAAGGCTCCACGTCATGGACTATCAGTCCTACCGACAGCCCGAGGTAACGATAGATCTTTCCCATCCACTCGCTCTGGTAGCGGGCTAGATAATCGTTGACCGTGACAACGTGGACACCGCGTCCCGCCAGTCCGTTGAGATAAGCCGGAAGGACGGCACTGAGCGTCTTGCCCTCTCCGGTCTTCATTTCCGCGATGCGTCCCTGGTGGAGAACTATGCCACCGATCAGCTGCACTCTGAAAGGATTCTGGCCGAGCACCCTGATGGCCGCCTCGCGGGCGGTTGCGAAAGCCTCGACAAGAATGTCGTCGAGGGTTGCTCCGTTCGCAAGCCTCTGCCTGAACAGCGCTGTCTTTCCGCGGAGCTCATCGTCCGAAAGGTTGTGATATTCGTCGGCCAGTGCTTCGATCGCATCGACAAGCGGGTAGATTTTCTTCAGCTCCCTGTCGTTGTGCGTACCGAACAGCTTTTTAAACAGTCCCATATTATCCTCCATTATCATGGAGACCGGAGGAACAACAGCATTCTTCCTTCTCCACGGATCATCCGCTAATCCCGTGTATTATACCATCATTCTACCAAAATTACAAATCGAAATAATGAACGCTTTATTAATATTTGAACGTTTATTTGAACGTTCTCTTTACATTGAAGTTCCGACCGGTTATAATATATCAGCTGACATTATGCTTAATACTTAATTTGGATAATGCCTGAAACATAAGGCGGAATGAGGCTGACATGATCGAGTTTGACGAATATAAGCAAAAGATAAACGCATTGCGGCCCAAGATGCAGGATCTCGAGGGAACGTTCGACCTCTCGTCAATCAAAGCGGAAATCGCGAAGCTTGAAGAGGAATCGATGTCCGACGGATTCTGGAACGATATAGAAAATTCGCAAAAAGTGCTTCAGCGCATAAAGCAGCTGAAAGACAAGGCCGCCATATATGATAATCTAATCTCCAGGTTTGACGACCTGCACACGCTTTGTGAGCTTGCTATCGAGGAGAACGATCCCGCACTCCTTCCCGATCTTGAAAGCGAATATGCGGGTTTTGAAAAGCTCCTGGACGACGTAACGCTCCAGACGCTTCTCAACGGCGAATATGACAAAAACAACGCCATCATGTCCTTCCACGCGGGCGCCGGCGGCACCGAAGCGCAGGACTGGGCCCAGATGCTCTTCCGCATGTACACCCGCTGGGCCGAGCGGCACGGTTTCAAATACAAGGTCCTGGATTATCTTGACGGCGACGAGGCGGGCATTAAGAGCGCGGTCATCTCCATCGAGGGATTTAACGCCTTCGGTTACCTCAAGGGCGAGATGGGGGTGCATCGTCTTGTGCGCATCTCCCCCTTCGACGCCTCCGGAAGGCGCCATACATCCTTTGCCGCGGTCGAAATAATGCCCGAAATCACCGACGACGTCAACGTTGAGATCCGCGAGGAGGACCTGAAGGTCGACACTTACAGGTCCGGCGGCGCAGGCGGCCAGCACGTAAACAAGACCGAGTCCGCTGTCCGGATCACGCACATTCCCACGGGCATCGTCGTCGCATGCCAAAACGAACGCAGCCAGCACCAGAACCGCGAGGTCGCCATGCGCATGCTCAGGTCAAAGCTCGTGGAAATCAAGGAGCGGGAGCACCTAGATAAAATAGAGGATATTAAGGGCGTGCAGAAATCCATCGAATGGGGCAGCCAGATCCGTTCGTATGTGTTCATGCCATATACTCTCGTAAAAGACCATCGGACGGGTTTTGAAAACGGCAATATAAACGCCGTTATGGACGGTGATATCGACGGCTTCATTACGGCTTATCTTAAAGCCGTCGCAACCGGTACCCTCAACGTAAAATAAAATCCGGGAAAGAGATATTTTCCTTGATATTTTTTCTTGCCTGTGTTATTATAGTCTTTGTCCGACCATATGAAACGGTTTTCCGAACATCGATTCTTTCTGTGGAGGTTATATAATTGAAGACAGTCCTGACTATTATACAAGTGCTTTCCTGTTTGTTCCTGATCGCCGTGGTGCTTCTGCAGTCCGGCAAGCGTTCAGGCCTTTCCGGCGCGATTGCCGGCGCCGCCGATACTTTCCTTTCCAAGAACAAGGCGAAAACCTGGGACGCAAAGCTTTCCAAGGCTACCACATGGGTTGCGATCGGTTTCATCATTCTCACTCTTTCGCTCAGCATAGTCGGTTAACATCTGTTCGCCGAATTAAGTACCCCATATCTTTGTGACATGAATGCATGCCAAAAAGATATGGGGTATTCTCGCATCAGATATTATCGCTGAGTCAAATGTACGCGGTGCGCACGAAAGCAAAAAAGCCGAGCGGGATGACCTCTCGGCTTTTTGAATACTTCAGTGATGCTTATTTCTTGTCGACAGAAGCCATGTGGCAGATGAGGTCGACGAGCTTGGTGGAGTAGCCCATCTCGTTGTCGTACCAGGCCACGAGCTTGACAAACGTATCGGTGAGGGCGATGCCGGCTTTTGCGTCGAACACGCAGGTTCTGGTTTCGCCGATGAAATCGGAGGAAACGACATCGTCTTCGGTGTAGCCGATGATGCCCTTCATTTCGCCTTCGGCGGCAGCCTTGACGGCGGCGCAGATGTCGGCGTACTTGGCGGGCTTTTCGAGGTTGACGGTCAGGTCGACGACGGAAACGTCAAGCGTGGGAACGCGCATCGACATGCCGGTGAGCTTGCCGTTGAGAGCGGGAATAACCTTTCCGACGGCTTTCGCGGCGCCCGTGGAGGAAGGAATGATGTTGTAGGAAGCGGCGCGTCCGCCTCTCCAGTCTTTCGCGGAGGGGCCGTCAACCGTCTTCTGCGTGGCGGTGACAGAGTGGACAGTGGTCATAAGACCGTCCTTGATGCCGAAGCTCTCATGAATAACCTTGGCAAGAGGAGCAAGGCAGTTGGTTGTGCAGGAAGCGTTGGATACGAAGGTCATGTCGCTTGTATATGTGTTGTGGTTGACGCCCATAACGAACATCGGGGTGTCGTCCTTGGAGGGGGCGCTCATGATAACCTTCTTGGCGCCGGCATCGATGTGGCCCTGAGCCTTTTCCTTGGTAAGGAACACGCCGGTGGACTCGACAATGTATTCGGCTCCGACACTTCCCCACGGAATCTCGGCGGGATTCTTGGCTGCGAAGACCTTCACTTTATGGCCGTTTACAATAATTGAATCGTCGGTGTAGGAGACTTCTCCGTCGAACTTTCCATGTATTGTATCGTACCTGAGCATATAGGCCATGTAATCGGGGCTGATAAAGGGATCGTTAATTCCAACAAATTCAATTTCCGGATTTTTCAGGCCGGCACGGAAAACAAGGCGTCCGATACGGCCAAAACCATTAATACCAACTTTGATTTTACTCATACTTTGCTGAATCCTCCTGTTAGATGATATACATGTCAAGAAAGCAATTACCTGAATTGCTCATAGTTATTATATACCTGTAAAGGAAAGTATACAAGCATAATTTTGCAGTTTGTTATCTTTTTGGCAATTTACTGATATATAGGTGGTTTTTACCCAACTTTTTATAAGAATTGTATCGTATTGCCACTTGTGCAGCCCTGCCGGCCGCTGATTATTTTCACTGCGGTGAATATACTATAACAGAGTAGATTTCATCTCTTTGGAGGAACCATGCTCGGATCATATGAATATAACCTGTTAATGGGATATAATACTTCGGACAATTATGTGATAGCGGCGGAAAACAATATTGCCGTTTTTATAAATGATGCGGCCGCTGAAATCATAGGAATAAATATGCTCGGCGAACCGATTTGTGATATAATCGGGGAAGAGACATGTTCGCTCGCCCGGCAGGCCCAGGACCACGGAACAGTATACCTTGCCGAGTGCGACTTTTTCGGCCGTCGCTGCGAACTGAACATATACTTCGGGCCTTCCCTGCTCTATGTGTACACTCCGCTGCCCGATCCCGACCGGGAATCTCCCGCCCTTTTCTCTCCGCTCTCTCTTCTGGGGTTGTCCGCCGAGCTTCGCCGTCTCCTCGCGCCAGTCATCTTCACCGACGGCAGGGGCGATCCCGCCATTTTGAAGAGCGGATACCAGATGGTTCGGCTGGTCAACAATCTCGCCGATTATATCCGTCTGGGCACGGAGAACCCTCTGCTTTTCCTTGCCGATACGGACATTGTGTCGCTTTGCCGCGACGCAGTCGAGTCGGTGCGCCCGATATTGGCATTAAAAGGCATACCGATACGTTTTGAGAGCCAGCTCCCGTCGTGCACACTATCCGCCGATTCCCAACTTATAATGAGGATTCTGCTGAATCTGATTTCAAATTCGGCAAGGTACACCCGAGACGGCAATCATATATTGGTTCGGATGAACTTTACCCCGTCCCAATGCTTTATCGTCGTATCCGACCGCGGTGCGGGCATTAGGGACGAGAATATCGCCGACATTTTCCAAACCTACGGTACGTACGACTTTCCCAGACTTGCCGGCGGATACGGGCTCGGGCTCGCACTTGTAAGAAGGATTGCAATGCTGCATGGAGGAAGCGCAGCCCTTGAGACAAAGTACGGCTATGGCACAAATGTGACCATTTCCCTTCCGGTCAGGAAGACCCGCGGTCCCTCATATCACACTATCCTTATCGAAAGCAGCTTCGATCTCGCCCTGCTCGAGCTGAGCGACATCCTCACGGCGGAGGAATTTCAGGCCGCCCGGAAGCTTATAAAGCAGGAATCCCCGATTTAGCCGCAGGACAAGGACGGAGAAGGAAGTGTAAAGTGAAGAAGCTGGACGGATTTTCTCTGAAAATTATTGCGATCGCCGCTATGACGATTGATCATATAGCCGCGGTCTTTTTTCCGTGGGCAATTGGGATGCGCTTTATAGGCCGCATAACTATGCCCTTAATCGCATACATGGCGGCCGAAGGCTTCAGCCATACCCGCAGCGTTAAAAAATACCTATACCGCCTGCTGGCCTTCGCGATTATTGCCCAGATTCCTTTCATGCTTGCGTTCGACACCAAATACTTCAATATACTTTTTACTCTGGCGATTTCAATATCAATTCTGGCTATAGAAAATAGCCGGCTTTCAAAACCGGCTAAGCTTTTGCTGATATTCTCCCTGCTCGTGTTCTCCATATATTGCGACTGGGCGTTGTTCGGCGTGCTTTTTGTCTGGGTGTTTTTCAAATTCCGCGGAAACTTCCGGCACCAGGCCGTCGCGTTTTCAATCGCCGCCGCAGTGAGGATAATCTTGCTGGCGTTTACAACCACCGGCTATGCTTTTCTTGCGGAAGCGGGCGTGTTTACGGCGCTTCCGCTTCTCTCGCTGTATAACGGCAAGAGGGGCAGGGATGCGCGCTATTTATTCTACATATATTATCCAGTGCATTTAGCAGTGTTGGCGTTATTGAATTATCTTATATAGCGGAGCAAAACTCTTGCACACTATATCCTCAGCCAGACTGTTATGACTGGTGCGTCTGAATAACCTACCCGATTAGCTTATTTATAGTGAATTTCAGGCTTTTGCAAAATAGCGCCTGTAAATGATGCGAAGATAACGTTTAAGGTAATCGAACACTTCGACAACTGCACAGTATTTGTCGACAAGCGAAATCAGATATGTTTCGAGATGGCGCGGCGAGGTGTTGCACAGAGGCCACATGTGGCATTTGATAATCTCGCGCTCCGTTTCGTTTAGCTCGGTGAGCCGGGACGCGTTGTTCAGAGCCTGGATCGGGTGAACGTATGAATGCTTTATGCCAAGATCGGTATCTTTATAATTATAGAAAAAAAGATCGTGCATAAGGCCGGCTCTGAGAGCCGAGCGTGCGTCGAGGCCGAGAAACCTTGCCGCGGCGAAGGCAATATATGCGACGTTTATGCTGTGCTGCTGACGGCTAATATCGACATGATGCTCGCAGCGGTCAAGTTCCCGAAACATGGAGCTGTCAAGAATATCACCCGCTATCTTCATGAATTCGGATGCTGTCTCGCTGCGGCTATCTTGTATGCTATGCTTAAACCCGGTTACGGTAAACTTTTTCAAGTTTGTTCTCCTCTGGTAAAATAGTTTATGATAACGGCTGAAGAATATAGCGCCAATATATATATCTATTATTTCGCATATCGCGGGGATAAATTTATATAACAGCCGCGGTTGGACGATGTAAAGTTTAGCGTTACTATTTAAAACTTAACGCTTTAACGATTCAAAGCTTAACATATGCGCCCGGAGTTTTCAACCCCGGGCGCCAATTAATCTTTTGTGATTTTTTACTTTTTTACCCATCCGGACGCGATCAGGTTGGGAATAAGCCAAAAAGCCATATACGCAAGAAGATTGACCGGCGAAGCCTGAATGGGAGCGTGTGTGAACATGAAATAGAACATGAGAAGCATCCCGAGTAATATGCTTGTAAAGGTGATTGCCAGACATATTTTTGTCGTCTTGCGCAGATTGCGGGCGCAAACGACGCATTCGGCATAATGGGCGAGACCTTCGCGGCTTATAACCGCCGACGGCTTCGAGGCGTATATGCGGTCGGGATTCGACAGGGCAAGCCTGTCCTCGATCGGAGGATAATCCGCGGTGTCGGTTGATATGTTGAACTTTGACTCTATCATTGAAGGGGTAATGTTGAAATCCCGGATCGCAAGGACCGGGGTAATTCCGTTTTTCCGCAAGACGGTCAATGCCTTTTTTACTCCGCTCTGAATGTTGTAGTTCACCGCGAAAATACCCGCGAGCTCCTGATTGATCGCTATATATATGGCGTTCTTGATATTTATATCCCGGGGAATACGGATGCCCGTGCGCAGCATGAACGATGCGCTGCCGGCAATGACGCTCTCGCCGTTTATTTCGCCTCCGATACCGCCGTTTTCATAATGTCTGAAACCGGTGACCATGCGCAGCGACGATGCCTGGTCGTGAAGCAGGTCCAGAAACGGCTTCGAGGTGCCTGCGCCGGAAGCGGCAATCAGGCTTGCCGAGTATGAAATGACCTTGTCGACGGCATAACCGCCGAAAATCTTAAGGCCGTTCAGAACTATGCTTCCCGGCGGGAAAAGGTCCGTATCGGTGACGATGAGGCTGTCTGACCAGGACAGCTCCTCGGCTGCACTCCAGCCCGCGATGGCCTCGCCCATCATTCCGAGGTGCCTTGTGGCTTTGGCGTACGGAAGGCTGAACGACATGCACAGCGAAAACGGAGCGGCGGATGCCACCATGGCTGAAAGATTCCAGAGGAACCTTTGCGGCTGTCCGTTTCCGAATGACGAGACCGCCGCGCATACAACCGCAATGATAATAAACAACGGCGCCGCATAAGACCACGCTTTTGCCGCGGCATCCCTGCGCTGGCATTGGTTTACGAAATATCTGGGGTTTACGGCTTTATATTTTACGATCGAATCGGCTCCGCCGTAAATGCCTTTTTCGCATACCACCAGATAGGGTCTCGACATGTTGGATAAGGTTTTATATGCCCGGAGGCGTGCCATTTTGAGCTTTTGCCTGTAATATGCCGCAAAGAGAACGGATAATGCGCTTACTGCGGTATATGGATAATATCCTTCCCATTGCGGGAAAGCCAGAATACTGATTGAATGGGCAATAGACAGCAGACATGACAATGAAGCCATGCTTTCCATATTCGGCTTAAAGGTAAGCAAATCGCGAATGCCGACCGCCACTGTCTCGACGCACATTATCATTACAAATATCAGCAATGCGTTTGTTACGAAAAGGTAGAGATTATAATTCCTGACATATGTAAGAAAATCGGGTATGAACAGGCCAAGCTTTGGAGCGACGGTAATATAAAGCAGCAGCACGCTTAGTATGGTGCCGACAAGAAGCTTCAGGCGGATCAGGCCCATTTCTTCGATTAGCGCCTTCGCCGCTTCATCCGGGTTTATATCCTCAATTTCTCCGGGCTCGTCAGCTTCCTCACCGGTTTCTGCGTCGAAGATCGCGCGGCCGCGCCTTCTTTTTCCCCTTTCGTACTGCTCTTCCTCGTCAGGGACGGACTCTTCTTCTTCGTATGTTATTTCTTCCTCGTCTTCAGGCTCGTCCGTATGCCTCTTTTTTCGTGAGAACAGCCTGCCGAGGCCCCTCTTCTTTTTCGGTTCTTCGTCGTCATCCTCTTCGACGGCGCCGGGGACTTCAATTTTAGTGGCGAGTCCCGCTTCCGGTCCGAAATACTTGGCGAAATTGTCGCCGAATATGGCCGAGTCGTCTTCGGTCACAACCTTGACGGTCTGCCTGGGCGGTTCGGAACCGGCGGCAGGCTCGTTATCCTGCCGGGGATGTGCATTCTCTGCCGACGGGGCGGAAGAGGACTCCTCGACCGATTCGGTGCCAAGGACTTCGATTGCGTCCGACTCGAGGCTGTTTTGGACGGATTGCAATATCTTCGCAACCTCGTCATCCAGGTCATCCTGCGTCTTTTGCGGTTTTTTTGAGGCAGCACCGAACTCCCTGAGAATATCCTCAAGCAGCAAATCGTCTTCGCCCGCCCCGATACTTTCGGGAACGGCCGGACCTTCATGCTTATGGTTGAAGTCTTTGCTTGTGTCAGGCATCAAATCTCACCCACTGCAAACGTCGTAGTACCCCGGCAAATGCTGAAATACTAAGAACGAGCTATTTTTCTTTGTCTTACGACTTCATAAAGGACAACGGCGGCGGCAGCCGATGCATTGAGCGACGATATGGACCCCATCATGGGTACGGATACGGTGAAATCGCATTCTGCGAGCGCCGGACGGCTTATGCCCTCCCCTTCCGAGCCGACGACAATTGCCGCGGGAAGGGTAAAATCCGCTTCATAGATCGTCTTTCCGCTTTCCATCGCCGTGCCGAAAACCCAGATCCCGTCTTCCTTCAGGGTGCGCAGAAATGAAGATATGTTTGCGACCTGAACGACGTCCATATGCTCCAGCGCTCCGGCGGATGCTTTTGCCACGGAGGCCGTCAATCCGGCAGAACGCCTTTTGGGGATTACGACGGCGTCGGCCCCGGCGGCTTCCGCAGTGCGAATGATGGCGCCGAGATTATTCGGGTCGGTAATATGGTCGCATACAACAAAAAACGGGACTTTTCCCTTCTCCCTGATCTTTGTGAGAACGTCGCCGTATGAGGCATATTCACGTACCGGGATTATTGCAATGACGCCTTGATGGGCCCTTGTAACGCTCATCTGGTCAAGCTTCCTGCGGTCTGTTTCTATAATCGCGGCGCCGGCTTCGCGCGCTTTGGAGATGATATAGCGAAGCGAGGAATCGTGCGTTTCGGAGGGGACATAGAGCTTGTCTATCTTTTTGCCCGCCCTTATCGCCTCAATAACAGGATTGCGGCCTTCGACAATGCCGTCGGATGCGGCATCGGCATCTTCACGCGATGCGGGCAGGTTTTTTCTTAAGCTTTTTTTGCCGTTGTTACTCATTGATAACCCCCATCGGCCCGGAGCAGGCAAACATCGCCCGAATTTTATAGATATTGATAGTATACCACAAAATGCTCCCGATTGAAAGAGAAAAAGACTTTTTTTACAAAACCGTAATATTGGTTTGCCGAAAAACCTCTTCTGGTATATACTTAGAAGGAAATGACCATAATTCCCGGTATAAGCATCGGACACGGAAGGAGGGTTAACCGTTCCGCCGGAGGCGACGGGACGGTGGTCGCTATGTTTTCATATCGCTCTGCAGCGGAAGAACGGGCCGGACCGCTGGGCAAACACGCCTTTTATGTCCTTTGCGGAATTTCCGCGTTGGCGGCTATTATTGTCCGGTCTTTTTTCCTGGACTATACATCAAACGACTATGAAGCTTTTCTCTCGAAGTGGGTGGACTATTTCCGCACAAACGGCGGTTTGTTGGCATTGAAAGGCAAAATCGGGGATTATAACTTCCCTTATCTTTACTTTCTCGCTTTCTTTTCGTATTTCCCGGTGAACGACCTCTATCTTATCAAGGCGCTTTCCATTATTTTTGACCTTATTCTGGCTTTTTCGGCGATGAAGCTGGTATCTCTCTTCACTCCGCGCCGGCATGTGCTGATTGCGGCGTTTGCTCTCACCGCGCTGCTGCCGACCGTAGTCGTCAACTCTTCAATGTGGGGGCAATGCGATTCAATATACACGGCTTTCGGCCTTCTCGGCCTGTATTTCGGCTTAAAGGAGCGGCCGGTGCTTTCCGTTGCCCTTGGCGCGATCGCATTCTCTTTTAAACTGCAGATAGTTTTCCTGCTGCCGATTTATGCGGTTCTGCTCTTTGCCGGAAAAATCCGGTTCCGCCACGCTTTTGTTTTTCCCTTGGTTTACCTGCTTGCCGTTTTGCCTGCTGTCGTCCTCGGAAGACCGATTACCGATGCTATAACCATCTATACCAATCAGGTCGATACCTATAGCCGTTATTTAACGCTGAACGCCCCTTCGGTTTTCGCGTTCTTTAAAAACGTGCGTGATGTGAGTGATGTTTCTCTTTACTCATCAATCGGTATAGCGGCAGCTTTTGTGTTTTTGCTTTCACTTCTGGCATACCTGCTCATCCGCAGAGATCGCCTTGACAACCGCATCATTATTCTAAGCGCTGCGGTTATGGTTATTTTCATTCCTTTTCTTCTTCCGTCCATGCATGAGCGATACTTCTACCTTGCGGATATTCTGTCCGTCATCTGTGCATTTGCCAATCCCATCCTGTTCCCTGTGCCGGTACTTGTCCAATTGGCATCGTGGAGCGGATACCACAGCTATTTGTTCGGGGGCGGGATCGGAATCCGGAAAGGAGCCGCCTTTCTTCTGATCGCCGGATTATATTCATTATTCTATTTCATCCGCATAACTGAAAGGCAGCGCAAGCGAAGTATTTATAACCGTCTGTGAGTGAAGGCTTTTTCAAGACCCGAAATTCAATCGCTATTGAGCGGCGTGTGTCTAACGCCGAAAAACCCAGGTTGACCGGGACATTAGTTGAGTGATATAATAAAGCATTAAATTACGCCCCTTAAAATGCGAGCGTTAGGAGGAAATCGTTTGATCTCGATCTATAATGAAGGAATGCAGCTGCGCAACGGAAGCCTTGTGAATGCGGCGAATCTGTCCGTCGAGGAAGCCGCCGCCGCGAAAAAAGGGACTATTTCCTACTCGATTCTCAAGGCGCACAACACTTCGGACAGCATGACCGATCTGAGCCTGCGCTTTGACGCTATGGCTTCCCACGACATTACCTATGTCGGGATCATCCAGACCGCTCGGGCCAGCGGACTCGATAGATTCCCGCTGCCATACGTTCTCACAAACTGCCATAACAGCCTATGCGCCGTCGGCGGAACAATCAACGAGGATGACCATCTTTTCGGTCTTTCCGCCGCAAAAAAATACGGCGGCGAGTTTGTTCCCGCGCACCTTGCCGTTATTCACCAGTATATGAGAGAGCGTTATGCCGGCTGCGGGAAAATGATCCTCGCCTCCGACAGCCATACGCGCTATGGTCCCGCTGGGACTATCTCTGTCGGCGAAGGCGGTCCCGAGCTTGTCAAGCAGCTTCTGAACCGTACATACGATATAAAGTATCCAAAGGTTATGGCCGTCTGGCTCGAGGGCACCCCCAGGCCCGGCGTCGGACCGCAGGATGTGGCCCTTGCCCTTATCGGCGCAACTTTCAAGGGTGAAACGGTAAAGAACAAAATTCTTGAGTTTATCGGACCGGGAGTTTCAAACCTGTCGATGGATTATCGATTCGGCATCGACGTAATGACCACCGAGACCGCATGCCTGAGCTCGGTCTGGCGCACCGATTCCATCGTCAGGGACTTCCTGACGGTTCACGGCCGTCCCGGCGACTACGCCAAACTGGAACCCGCCGAAGGAGCCTATTACGACGGCGCAATCGTGATCGATCTCTCAAAAGTCGAGCCTATGATAGCCCTTCCCTTCCATCCCTCAAACTGCCATACAATACGCGAATTCAACGAAAATCTAGAGGATATTCTGGCGAACGTGGATGCCGAAGCCGCAAAGCTTTTAAATCTTAGGACCCCGGCCGTTCCGCTGCGCTCGAAAATCAAAAACGGCAGATTTATTGTCGATCAGGCTTTCGTGGGCGGATGTTCCGGCGGCCTCTACCAGAATATCATGCAAATGGCTGAAATTCTCAAAGACTCGTCCATCGGCTCCGGTTCCTTTGCACTGTCGATATATCCGGCAAGCCAGCCAATGATGATCAAGCTTACCGAAAACGGCGCGCTGACAAGGCTGATGTCCGCCGGGGCAACCATTCGTTCCGCCTTCTGCGGTCCATGTTTCGGTGCCGGGGACGTTCCCGCGAACGGTGGGTTCTCTGTCAGGCACTCGACAAGGAATTTCCCAAACCGCGAGGGCTCAAAGCCCTCCGAAGGGCAAATAGCCTATGTGGCGCTGATGGACGCCAGATCAATTGCGGCGACGGCGCTGAACGGCGGTGTCCTGACTGCTGCAACCGATCTGGAAAATCCGCCGGTCGATACGCCCGAAACCGACTACTCATTTAACGAAGCTCCGTACGTCCATCGCGTCTATTCGGGTTTCGGAAGGCCGGATCCTTCGGCCGAGCTTGTACTCGGACCGAATATCGCGGACTGGCCGGAGCAGATCCCACTTCCCGAAAATCTTATGATCGGTATTGCTTCCGCAATATATGATCCCGTAACAACCACCGACGAGTTGATCCCCTCGGGCGAAACCTCGTCTTACCGTTCAAATCCAGTAAAGCTAGCATCCTTTACTCTTTCCCGCAAGGATCCGGAGTATGTCGGACGGGCTCAGGCTGTCAGATCCCTGGAACTTGAGCGGCGTTCCTTGAACGATAATTCCGGTGTCTCAGGCCGGAAACCCTCGCCACAACTGACTGAGTTCCTTGACGGCAACGACTACAGGACATGCGGCATCGGCTCCGCCGTCTTCGCGCTTAAACCCGGCGACGGCTCCGCCCGCGAACAGGCCGCATCGTGCCAGCGCGTCCTCGGAGGCGTATGCAACATCGCAAGCGACTACGCTACCAAGCGTTATCGTTCAAATGTAATAAACTGGGGCATGCTGCCCTTTACGCTCGACGATGCCGAAAGCTATGGGATTGCTCCCGGTGACAGGGTTTATGTTCCGAACGTGCGCAAAGCGCTCATCGAAGGCAATACCAAGCTGCAGGCGACGCTTATACAAGGCGGCAAGCGCACCGAGATTGTGCTTAACCTGCCCGGCATTTCCAAAGACGAACGTGACATCATTCTCGCAGGTTGCCTCATCAACTACTACGCCACCCACTAAAACCCGTCAGTGGGGCGGTCTGTCGGTTATCAGGCAAGGGAAAGGTTCCTGTGTTAGGTTTCTCCCGACGGGGTGCAAGAGAGTAAGACAAGGCATGCAAGAGCATAGAGGGGCACAAAAGATCAAAAAAGCGGGCGGTTCTTACGAACCGTCCGCTCTGTTTTTGTGCTTGCCCATCATATACCAAACACAGGAACCGTACCTCCGCTGGGTTACCTTCTAAACCAAACGGAAGAAACCGTCCCCTTGTCGGGTTAATTGTCGCAGCAGTCGCATTCGTCATCCGAATCGCCCATGTCAAGCTCAAGGACTTCACCGCAGTGCGGGCATTCAAACCGGCCTTTGGAAAACATTTCCTCGTCGATTTTAATTGATTCGCCGCATGCGGGGCAATCAAGCTCAAGGGGCTCCGTGTCCTCTTCGCCGTGGGCGCAACCGCAGCATGCGTCCGAATCATCCGAGTCGTCGAAATCTTCGTCATCGTACAGCTCGTCAATCTGATCCGAAAGATCTGCGATGTCATCGTTGACGTCTGCAAGAGCCTCGTCCAGATCCGATATATCGCTGCGGATATCGTCGAGATCTTCGGCGAGCTCGCCCATGGTCTCGATAAGCGCCTTTATAAGCTTGCGCTCAGGCGTGCTGTCGTCAAGTCCGAGACCTTCGGCAAGGCCTTTGAGATAGGAAGCGCGTTCTCTGGTGTTCATATCATTCTCCGTTTCTGAATTATTCGCGCGGCATTGCTTATTTTGCGCGTTCAAGATATTCGCCGGTGCGTGTATCGATGCGGATCACTTCATCAACGTCGATGAAAAGCGGCACCTTTATAACCGCCCCGGTCTCGAGTGTTGCAGGCTTCATGGCGTTTGTCGCGGTATCGCCCTTGAATCCCGGCTCGGTATCGATCACGCGAAGCTCAACAAACAACGGCGGCTCTACTCCGAAGACATTGCCTTTATAGGAAAGGACTTTCACCGTTTCGTTTTCCTTGACAAATCTGAAATTGTCGTCGAGCTTGTCTGCATTCAGCGGGATCTGCTCGTAGGTCTCGTTGTCCATGAAGTAATAGAGATCTTCATCCTTGTAAAGGTATTGCATCTCCTTGCGCTCTATATACGCGGTCGGAAAACGATCGGTGGGGCTGAAGGTTTTCTCCACCACACCTCCGCTGATAACGTTTCTGAGCTTGGTACGGACAAAGGCCGCGCCCTTCCCGGGTTTGACATGCTGAAACTCGACCACTTGCATTACCTGGCCGTCCAGTTCAAACGTGACTCCGTTTTTGAATTCACCGGCAGAAACCATAAACAACCTCCATTATGTGTAAAAAATGGATCAGCATAAAGCATCTCTTAACCACAATATTCTACACTAAAACGTGCGTCCATGCAATAATTTTTACAAAATAATCAAGTCTTTTTTTGCCTTTGTGATGTTCTCGCATCCTTCTTCGGTTATAACGAGAACATCCTCAATACGCACGCCGAATTTCCCCGGCAAATAGATGCCCGGTTCCGCCGAAATGACAGCCCCTTTGGGTAGAGTGCCGGTTTCGGATGTCGAAGCGTTGGGCGGCTCGTGAATCTCTATGCCAAGGCTGTGCCCGAAACCGTGCCCGAAATACTCTCCGTAGCCCGCGTCTTCGATTACCTTTCGTGCCGCCGCATCTACATCCCTTCCATAAACGCCGGCTTTCGCGGCGGCAATTCCGGCCGCCTGCGCCTCAAGGACTATGCCGTAGATTTTTCGCATTTCTTCGTCCGCATGTCCGACGGCGACTGTCCGCGTCATATCGGAGCAATATCCCCCATAAATGCATCCGAAGTCCATGGTTACAAAGTCGCCGTCCTCGATTTTTTTATGGCTCGGGACCCCATGGGGCATGGATGAATTCTTTCCGGATACTACGATCGGATCGAAGGATGTGTTTTCGGCGCCGTATTTAAGCATGCGGTAAACCAGCTCGGCTGCAATTTCCTTTTCGGTAAGTCCCGGCCTGATGATGCCAAGCACGTCGTCCAGCGCACGCTCGGATATTTCCTGCGCCTTTTTCATCCGGTCGATCTCCCAGTCAGCCTTTGAAGCCCTTGCGGAGTAAATCGCATATCCCGTAGGCACCATCTCGGCATGCAGAGCCTTCTGCAGCTTCGCGTGCTCCATAACGCTCATTTTTAAATCCTCATAACCGAGTCGCTTTATATTATGCTCCTCCAGGACCTCGTTTATCAGGACGGTATAGTTTCGATCATTTCCGACCATTGAAAGCTCAAAGCCTTCGATTTTAGATGCGGCTTCAAAATAGCGAAAATCGGTGAAAAAATAATTCTTTTCGGGCGTGATCAGCGCCAGTCCCGCCGTTGATTCGAAACCCGTGGCGTAAAACCTGTTTTCGGGCGAGGTCAGCAGCAAAGCGTCAACTCCGCATTCTCCAAGCAGTGCCGCAAGCCTTTTCGCATTGTTCATTATATCATCCTTCTTTTCATATATATTTTACCCAACAGGTGGCTCCATCGGGGGTACAAATCAGGGGGACAGTTCTTCTGTTGGGTTTGATTCATATGGGGCCCAACACAGACTAATCAGGAGGATTTGTTTCGGTTTTGGTTTACAAGGGCCCAATGCAGGAACCGTCTCCCTGAAGGGTCATCCATGTCGGGTGAGTTCTTCGAGGTAGATGCGTTTCATTTCCAGAGCGTCTTCAGATTGAGTGCCCGCGGACTCGCAGATAAAGGTCGGAGTATAACCGCGCTCAACGATGATTCTTGCCACGGGCCGGAAATCCGGACCAAACTCGTTCTGTCCGAAGGTAAGATGTTTCTTCTCGCCGCCCTTTGAATACTCTATCTTTGAAAAATGCGAATGGAAAACGCTTGTCCTTTCCCTGCCCAGCGCGTGTTCCATCGTGTCGAAAATGGCGGCCGTCTTTTCATATCCCTCTATTTCGCCAAGCGACCTTGCGTAAAGGTGCCCGAAATCGATGCATGGTATCAGCCTCTCGTCCAATGAGCAAAGCTCAAGCACCTCTTCAAGATCCCCCAGCTGGTTTATTTTGCCCATGGTTTCGGGGCACAGGACCATATCCGAATAACCCGACTCGTCCATGGCCTTAAGGACGCATCGAAGCGTTTTCCGTGCCTCAGCCATGGCCTCGGTCCTTGTCCTTCCGGCGACAGAACCCGAGTGGACGACTATCCTTCGTCCGCCCATGTTCTTCAGCGCTCTGCAGCTCTGCAGGACGTATCCGATGTTTTTTTCGAGAAATTCGGGATTTGACATGCTTATATAATACGGCGAATGCAGCGATATTGCAATATTATGCCTGCGGGCTTCCTTGCCCAGTTCTCCGGCGGTCGAGTCGCCAATATGCACACCGTTGCCGCACTGGTATTCGTAAACGTCAAGACCGATTTCGCGAAGCCATGCCGGGGCCTTCAGCGAAGACTTGCCGACTTCTTCTGAAAAAGTGTCTGAGTTTCCTGCCGGCCCGAACAAAGCCCTCATTGCGCTTTCCCTTTCAGTGATTTTTCAGCCATCCAGATAAACGGAGTCTCGATCCACCTGCGCAAAACAAACCACGGGCTTTCGGTTATTCCGCGCGGATAAACGATCAGTGCTTTGCAACCAGCCCTCTTCGCCCCGAGAACGTCTGTGAAAATCTGATCTCCCACTGCCGCGATGTTGGCGGGTTCGAGCCCCAGAAGCTCGGCCGCCCTCAAAAAGCCCTTACGGCTGGGTTTTCCCGCCTTGACAATATACCGGAGTCCCAACGCCCTGCTTATGGCCGGTACACGGGTCTCCCTGCGGCTGTTTGATACGATAACCGAGCGGATTCCGGCTTCCCTCAGTTGGTCGATCCACTCCACTATTTCCGGTGCGGGCAGATCTTCGGAGTATTTTGCGAGAGTATTGTCAACATCGAGCGCAAGCCCGATGATATTATTCTTAATAAGCCAGTCTGCTTTTATGTCGGTCACGCTGTTAAACACGGCGTCGGGCAAAAAATGAGTCACAATAAAAACCTCCGCAATACAACAGGAAAAACACTTCAGAATTAAATTTCCAAATGACAAGCAAACTCTGACAGCGTCACAATTCCGGGAGAGAAAGTAATTATTGCACCATGGCAAACATATTCATAGAACATAAGGAATAAGCTCATACCAGTATATCAGCAATCCGGAAAATGTACAAGTACAAACCCTGCATACCGCAGGGATCTATAGTCTATGACACGGAGGCAAGTATGGAAGAATTAAGAACATATATCTGCGTTTCACCCGCCGAGACCTCTAAAGCATCTCAGTCGGGCTTCCCCCTGTGCCACATGGCGTATCGCATCGGACAGGGCTTTCGCCTGTACAGAAGCGGGATAGGGATCAACGTAAAGAACGGAATTATGCTGCTGTCGGATTACGGATTGGATAAAACCGCCGAGTATTCGTCAATATTAGTGCATGATATAAAACGGGAGTGCGACATTCGCAATTTCGACGGAGTAGTTTGCGACTTTGAGAACGGCGAAAACGAGATGCTCAGGCGTTTTATATCCGAAGCCGGAAAATACCTCGAGAAATTCGGCATAAAACTTTATGTCCCTATATCTTATGCAGACGCGGCCCCAACGGCACATGTCCTTATATCTTCCGCGGCCACCGGCGGGTCCTTCAAGGATTACCTGAACCGCTCACTTTTTATGTACGGGCCCGAGCGCGCCGCCATTTATTATGAACCATTGTCAATCGACTTTGCGCTGCCTGCGCCGTCGGGGGAAAAGGATAAAATCTCAAGATCGGAGCTGTACAGCCTTATGAAGCGGCTGAACGCAGTTTCGTATTATTCACGCGAGCTCGGCGCTTATTATTTCACATATCGGGACGATCAAAACAGAAACCGCTTTGTGCTGTATGACGACTACCGCAGTATGCTGAAAAAACTGGGAATGGCCCGTCAGATAGGATACCTCGAGGCATTCCTGCTCTACTCCGATGCATGCGACTGTCTCGACGAGCTCAAAGTCATAACCCGCGAATAAATAATACATACTCACAAATCGGATATAATCCGATTGGCATAGTTATTTGAATGAAAAGCAATGAGAAATATACCGTCAGACCGGGTTTAGGAATCCGCAGAACACTGCTTCCCTGCCAAAAGAGGCTATGCATTTCCCTTTGCATAGCCTCTTTCAATCGTTATCTGGATTTTCTTCTCTTGGCTCTTGCGGCCTCAGACTTTTTGCGTCTCTTGACGCTTGGGCTCTCGTAGTGTTCTCTCTTTCGAAGCTCGGATAGTACACCAGCCTTTGCACAATTCCGCTTAAACCGCTTCAGCGCGCTGTCAAGGGATTCATTTTCCTTTACACGGACTTCCGACATTTAACTTTCCCTCCCTCCGAGTACGAAATGGCATCTTTTATTATACAATCGGTTTTTTTAAATGTCAAGAAAATAGTTCACTTCACGATGAGGTTGACGAGCTTGCCCTTGACGACTATAGTTTTTACTACCTGCATTCCTTCTATGAACCTCGATACCTTCTCGTCGCGTTTGGCGGCTTCGACTATCTCTTCGTCGGTGCTGTCCGCCGGAAGCTCGACGGTGGAGCGGAGCTTGCCGTTGACCTGTATCGCGAATGTAATACGGGCGTCCTTTGTCTTTTCCTCATCGTAGGACGGCCACTTTGCCGTGGAGAGAAGGCCTTCGAACCCCAGCGTCTCCCAGAGTTCTTCGGTTATGTGAGGCGCGAAGGGATTGAGAAGCTGGAGGAAAATACCCATATCGCCCTTCGACGCGCCTTTATCCTGAAACTCGTTCAGAAGCGCCATAAGCGAAGCGATGGCGGTGTTGAACTTCAGATCCTCGATGTCGTTTGTCACTTTTTTAATGGCCTTGTGTATGGATGACTCGTGAGCGGGAGAGATATCGGGCGAATCTGAAACCGTCTCTGCCATGTTCCAGACGCGGTCCAGGAACCTCTTGCACCCCTTTACCGCAGTGGATGACCAGGGAGCTGCTTTTTCGAAATCGCCGATGAACATGATATAGAGGCGCATTGTGTCGGCGCCGTACTGCTCGACGATGTCGTTGGGATTGATGACGTTGCCGCGGGATTTGGACATCTTCTCCCCGCCCTCGCCAAGGATCATCCCGTGGCTTGTGCGCTTGAGGTACGGCTCTTTTGTGGGCACTACTCCGATATCGTACAGGAAGCGGTGCCAGAACCGCGAATACAGCAGGTGGAGCGTCGTGTGCTCCATGCCGCCGTTATACCAGTCGACCGGCGTCCAGTATTTCAGCGCTTCCTCCGAGGCGATGCCCGTTTTGCATTTCGGATCGGTATAGCGCAGGAAATACCAGCTTGAGCCGGCCCATTGCGGCATGGTGTCGGTTTCGCGCTCGGCGTCCCCTCCGCAGACGGGGCATTTGACTTCGACCCAATCGCGGATCTTAGATAGCGGGCTCTCGCCCGAGTCGGTCGGCTCATAGCTTTCGACGTCGGGCAGCACAAGCGGCAGATCGCTTTCCTTCAGCGGAACATGGCCGCAATTCGGGCAGTTTATGATCGGTATCGGCTCTCCCCAGTAGCGCTGGCGGGAAAACACCCAGTCGCGGAGCTTGTAGTTTATCGTCGGTTTTCCAAGACCCCGTTCGCTGAGCCATTCTATTATGGCCTTCTTTGCTTCGGCAACCTCCATTCCGTTGAGAAAACCGGAGTTTACCATCTTTCCGGTTTCCACATCGGTGAAGGCTTCCTTTTCAACGTCTCCGCCCGCGACGACTTCGATTATCGGCAGGCCGAACTTCTTCGCAAACTCCCAGTCACGCGTGTCATGTCCGGGAACGGCCATGATGGCGCCGGTGCCGTATGTCATCAGTACATAGTCTGAAACGAAAATAGGTATGGACGCGCCGTTTACGGGATTAATCGCCATAACCCCTTCCAGGCGCACGCCGGTTTTTTCCTTGTTCAGCTCCGAACGCTCGAAATCCGACTTGCGCGCGGCTTCGGCCTTGTATTCGCGGACGCTTTCGATATTGGTGAGGCGGTCCGCCCACTTTTCGATGAGGGGATGCTCCGGTGACAGGACCATGTATGTCGCGCCGAAAAGGGTATCCGGCCTTGTCGTGTAAACTCTGATCGTATCGCCGGCATCCGTTTTGAAATCTACTTCCGCGCCGGTCGAGCGTCCTATCCAGTTCCTCTGCTGGATTTTGACACGCTCCGGGTAATCCACTTCGTCGAGTCCGTCGAGAAGCTTCTGTGCGTACTCGGTGATCTTCAGCATCCATTGGCTCTTCTCGCGCCGGACGACTTCGGAACCGCAGCGCTCGCATACGCCGTCGACAACCTCTTCGTTGGCAAGCACGCATTTGCAGGACGTACACCAGTTGACCGGCATCTTCGCCTTATATGCGAGCCCGTGCTCAAAGAGCTTGAGAAATATCCACTGTGTCCATTTGTAGTATTCGGGATCGGTGGTGTTGACTTCACGGTCCCAGTCAAACGAATAGCCCAGCATTTCGCACTGACTTTTGAATTTCTCGATATTACGCCTGGTTACCTCGGCCGGGTGGATCTTGTTTTTTATCGCGTAGTTTTCAGTCGGAAGGCCGAATGCGTCCCAGCCCATCGGGAACAGCACGTTATACCCTTGCCTGCGGCGTTTGCGCGCAACTATATCCATTGCGGTGTACGGCCGGGCATGGCCCACGTGCAGTCCGTTTCCCGAGGGATACGGAAACTCGATAAGAGCGTAATACTTTGGTTTTTCGGGGCTGTTTCCGCATTGGAATATCCCCGATTCCGCCCATTTCTTCTGCCATTTCTTCTCGATCCGCGAAAAGTCGTACTTCATATGCATTCCTTCTTACTTGTTATTTATGTCAACTTTGGGTGCATCCGACCACAGTCTTTCGAGGGAGTAGAACTTTCTCGTATCGGCAGTGAAAATATGCACTATCACCGAGCCGTAATCCATCAGGATCCAGCTTGAAGTTGTGTATCCCTCGATACGCAGAGGAGAGATCGCCTTGTTTTCCCTGAGCTTGAATTCCACCTCGTCCGAAAGCGCTTTCACATGTGTGCTGGAAGTACCGGTGCATATAACAAAGTAATCGGCTATGATGGTGAGGTCCTCGACCTTTATTACCTCTATGTCGATTCCCTTTTTTGAGTCAAGCAGCAGCGCTACTTCCTCGGCAAGTTCCTTTGGCCCAATCATCGACTGACTCCTTCCGGGTTTTGATTTTACAAGTTATCCATACTAGGGATGAATTACGTCAAGATCCTTTATATCGGTAGTATATGGATTAATCGTTGAGTTGATTAGTTCAAGCGCCTTTTCTTCATCCACAAACACATAGGACAGGCCCTGATACATCGCGCTATCCTCGGCCAGAGTGTAGAAGTGAAGCCCCTCGTCGGTGTCGATTTTCAAACCTTCCTTCGCGAGCCATAATATCTCTCCGAGCTTAAGGTCTGTGTCGAGGTTGTCTATTACAATTCTGACAAGATCGTCCAGCTTAAGCAATGTCTGCGGCAAATTTGCCGGAGAAAGCATTTTCTTCGCGATGGCGGTTAAAAGCTTTTGTGTTGTTTGGATTCTGTCCAGATCCTGTCTCGCATAACCCATGCCATACTTGCTTCCGGTATTATTGTGACGAAAACGCACAACTTTCAGCGCATCCTCGCCGTCGAGGTGCTGGAATCCCTTTTCGAAATGTATGCTGAGGTCCTGCGACGGATCGTCGTAGTCCATGTTTACGGGCACGTCGAAATCGACTCCGCCTATAGCGTCGACGATTGCGACAAAGCCTTTGAGATCGACCATCATATAGAAATCAGGCTCGAAGCCGATAAGCGTGCTTACTTCCTTCTTGAGGTTATCCATGCCGCCGGCCGAATAAGCCGCGTTGATTTTCTTAACCTTGCGTTTGACATTTACAAGTGTGTCCCTCGGAATATTAATGGCATTTATCTGTTTATTTTTAGTGTCGAAGGATACGACCATCAAAACATCGGTGTTGGATCCGGCCTTGTCTGTGCCCACCAGCAGGAAAGTATAAAAATCGTCTTTCCGCACAAGTCCCGGTTCGGTCGGTTCGACATCGACCGGCGTATCTTCTTCATTGTCATCCGGCTTGGGAGTCGGCTTTTGCTGATTCGTCTGCGGAGGCGTCGGGGTCGGGACAGGTGGCGTTATCTCCGGAGGTTTGATAGTCATTTTTGCGAGTATAAACAATGCGAGTATTATAGTAAAAAGTGAACAGAGGACGACTATTAATACTCTGTGCTTCCTTTTTTTCCTGACTTTGGGTTTTTTGGCATTGCCCGCGAGACGTACCGAGCCGTCGGCCCGCTTGCCGCCGTTCGCGGCAATTTTTGTTTTGGTTTGGCTCATTTTATATCCTTTCTAATCCGTCGGTCTGTCTTTATTTTTCATGGCCTTTTATTAGGCATAAAAAGTAATTATATGCTTCAACCGTCTCCGGAGAAAGATGTTTCGAAGAGGAGCATATTTCAGCTATCGTGTTTTTCAGAGCGGTGAACATGGCAAGATCAAGATTCTTATAAGCGAGGTCGCGAACCTGTTCGACGCCTTCGAAATCTCGGGTAGGCTCTATGTAGTCCGCCAAATATATTATCTTCTCAAAAAGAGACATTCCGGCCCTTCCCGTAGTATGCCACCGGATCGCCGATTCAACTTCCGGGTCCGCTCCGAACAGGTCACGGGCAACGGCAGCTCCGGTTATGGCGTGAAGGGGGCCGAAAGCTGCGATGTCGACCGTTCGCGGTATTATATCATATTTTTTCATCAGTTTCAATTGCCCTTCGGGGCCTTCCGCCTTTGTAACGTCATGAAGCAAAGCCGCCACGGCCGCGCGCTCCGCATCGCAGCCCCAGAACCCGGCAAGCCTTATGGCCTCCGCAATGCAGCCTTCAACATGAGGCCTGCGCTTCGGCCTGACAAATCTCATCGCTTTGTCGAATATTTGCTTATAGTTTTCAGCACCCATTATAAAAACCTTTAGCTTTAATGTAATCAAGCAGTTTTGCAGGCAGGTATCCGTCCCCTTCTCCCCGCGCAACGGCTTCCCGGACTTCCGTCGACGATACCTCGACTATGCTGTTGTCCAGTATGGCGCATTCAGCTCCATAACGCTGTGTTAAAAACTCCGCGTGCCTGTACAGCTTTTCAGTCTCGCCCTTTCCGCGCGACAAAGCGCATATACCGCAGGAAGAAAGAATCTCCTCGGGCCGCACCCAGGTTTGAATCGACAGGAACATGTCGGTCCCGGTAATCAGCCAGAATTCGGTATCCGGATACATTTCCCGAAGCTCCCCGATCGTATCCGCCGTGTAGCTCGGTCCTTCACGTTTTATTTCGACGTCCGAAACCGTAACATGTTCCATTCCATCAAACGCGATTTCGGTCATCTTCAGACGTTCCTCGGGCGGCGGAGAATTACCGGCAATCGTTTTGTGCGGAGACACCCTCGTCGGGATAACAAGCACCCCGTCGAGTCCGAGGCCATTCATCGCTTCCCTGACAGCATTTATGTGACCGTTATGGGGAGGATTGAAGGTCCCTCCATATATGCCCAGCTTCATCTGTCAAACCCCCTGATTTTCGATGCGCGCCTAATAATCGCTTATTCATAATCCCAAAGCCCAAACTGCGTCTGTATCGTCAGTATTCGTCCCGGGCTAACGGAGCGCGTTATATCAGGGGGTTTTCAGGATCCGGACGATAAAGCACAAAGCGCGTTCCTATGGTCTGCACGGTCTGGCTTCCCGTACGTTTGGCCATTTCGTCCGCAGCCTCTCTTGCCGTGAGCATTGCCGTTTCCAATACGCGGCACTTAATGAGCTGACGCGCGGCAAGCGCTTCATCAGCCTGACTGACAACATTGTCGGTTATCCCGCCCTTGCCGATCAGCACTATGGTATCTATTCCGTTTGCCATGGCGCGAAGCTTTGCCCGCTCCTTTGATGTAAGCATTCACGTTCTTCCTTTCAATTCCTCGGCCAGGCGCTGCAAAGCGCGCGCCCGATGGGAAATCCGATTCTTAAGCTCCATTGGCATTTCCGCAAAGGTCCGGCCGTATTCCGGTACGTAAAACAAAGGATCATATCCGAATCCGCCCGTTCCGCGGCATTCAAAAAGAATTTTCCCTTCGCAGACGCCGCGGACCACGATCCTTCTTCCGTCGGGGAAAACGCACGCAATCGCGGAAACAAAGCGAGCCGTGCGCTTTTCTTCGGGAACATTCCTGAGCTCCTCCAGAAGCTTTGCCTTGCGTCTGCCCGGTTCGGCATACCTTGCGGAGTAAATCCCGGGGGCTCCTCCCAGAGCGTCCACCTCCAGTCCGGAGTCGTCGGCGACGGTGGCAAGACCGGTGGCGTTCATTACAGCCTCGGCTTTCAGCAGGGCGTTTTCTTCAAAGGTTTTCCCGCATTCCTCGACTTCGCCGACGAAGCCGATCTCCTGCAGGCTCACGACTTCTAAGCCCAGTTTTGAAAGAATGTCTCTCAGTTCCGCGAGCTTGCCTTTATTATTTGTTGCGGCGACAAGTTTCATAAATTAAAATCCACCTCAATAATTGCCCCGGCCTTATCCGAGCAGGGCGCGGACAAAATCCCGCGAGTTGAAGGGCATAAGGTCGTCCGCTTTTTCGCCGACGCCGATATAGCGCACGGGGATACCGAGTTCACTTGCTATGGCTATGACTATACCGCCCTTTGCGGTTCCGTCCAGTTTGGTGAGCACTATGCCGGTAACGTCAGCGGCTTCTTTGAACTGTTTAGCCTGTATGAGGCCGTTCTGGCCCGTCGTCGCGTCGATCACAAGGAGGGTTTCCCTGTTTGCGCCCGGCATTTCCCGCTCTATGACGCGGCTTATTTTTGAGAGCTCGTTCATGAGGTTCTGCTTGTTGTGAAGCCTGCCGGCTGTGTCGCATATCATATAGTCGCAGCCGCGCGCCTTTGCGGCCTGGCAGGCGTCGAAAACAACGGCGGCCGGGTCCGCGCCCTCCTTCTGGCGGACAATTCCGGCGCCCGACCTTTTTGCCCAGATTTCAAGCTGATCGGCCGCTGCGGCGCGGAAAGTGTCTGCGGCGCAGAGAAGTACCTTCTTCCCTTGCTGCGTCAGGTTCCATGCCAGCTTTCCGATGGTGGTGGTTTTACCCACGCCGTTGACTCCGATAACAAGAATCGCCGACTGCGATGCCTCCGATGGAGCCGTTTCCGCTTTAGCTTCGTTTTCGGAAAGAATGTCCGTAAGGATATCCTCAAGCGCGGACTTGATTCCGGCGGGGTCGCGCAGCTTCTGCTCCTTTGCTCTCGACCTGAGCTTTTCGACCGCCGCAAGCGACGTGTTTACGCCGATATCCGCAAGGATCAGCGTCTCCTCGAGCTCTTCGAAAAAAGACTCGTCGGCGCCCCTGAAATCCCTGAAAATCTGCTCAAGCTGACCGGTAACGGCTTTGCGGGTCTTGTCGAGACCGCTTTTAATCTTGTCAAAAAAAGACATATGCCATTGCTCTCCTGTCCTGCATACCGCTGTTTTATCAATTTGCTTTAATTCCCAGCTCGCGTTCCGCCTCGTTTATGTTCAATGCCAGTATCTTTGATACGCCGGTCGACTGCATGGTCACTCCATAAAGGATATCGCACTCTTCCATTGTGCCGCGGCGGTGGGTTATCAGAATAAACTGCGTCTTCTCGCATAGCTTCCTCAGATATCCGGCAAATCTGACGACGTTTACGTCGTCAAGCGCGGCTTCTATCTCGTCGAGGACGCAGAACGGCGTCGGCCGTACCTTTATTATGGCGAAATACAGTGCGATCGCCACAAACGCTTTTTCACCTCCCGACAGGAGCGTGATCGTCTTCAGCGTCTTTCCGGGCGGCTGCACCCTGATCTCTATGCCGCAGTTAAGGATATCGTCCGAATCTTCCAGCTCCAGCTGGGCTCTGCCTCCGCCGAAAATCTCGACGAAGGTGTTTGAAAACGATTCGTTTATCTCTTTGAAGCGCTCCGCGAAAATCGTCTTCATTTGCTCTGTGATTTCGGAAATTATCGCTTCAAGCTCGCCTTTGGCCCTTTCGACGTCGTCTCTTTGCGACCTGAGGTACTCGTACCGTTCAGACACGCGCTTAAATTCGTCGATTGCTCCGATGTTTACCTCGCCAAGCTTTGCCATTTCACGCTTGAGCTCGGATATGCGGCGGTTCGCCGCGGTAAGCGACGAAAACGGAGCCGCCACTGCAGCCGCAGCGCTAAGGGTCAGGTTATAGGTGTCCCACAGCCTGTCCACAATCTGCTGCTCGTAAATATCCGCTTCGTTCTTTTTTTGCTCAAGCCGGCCCAGTTCATGCTGGAGCCTGAGGATAGATTCGTTCTTTTCCTTGATTTTCCTGTCGGCGGCCGTCCTGTTCGCCTCAAGCTCAAGTCTGGACGACACGAGCCCGGATATTTGTTCTTTTATGGAACCGCCCTGTTCGGCAGCTTTTCTTGCCTCTTCCCTCTTTTGGGACATGTCGGCGTCGATTGCGGCGATCCGTTCCCTGAATCCGAGCAGAAATTCGTCGCGCCGTACTTTGTCGGACGAGAACTGCTCCTTCAGCTGCCTGAGCTCCTGCAGGCTCTTCAGAAGCGTCTGCCGTTCGCTCTCGGCGCCGCTCCTTTTTTCGCGCAGCTGGGCTGCCTTCTCTGTGAGCGTGCCGCGCTGCGTCTCTATTTCTGTATGCCCTCCGCGGATTGCTTCGATCTCGGCGAGGATCTCTTTGCGCGCCTGTTCGTGCTTTTCGATCCCGGATTTCAGGGATTCCGCCAGCTTATAATTCTCGGAAAGCCTGCGTTCTATTCCCTCAAGCTCCCGCTCCATGCCTTCGGCCTGTTCTTTTTCCGATTGGACCCTGCTCCCGAGCGTCGAAAGCTCGCCCCGGAGCTTCAAAACGTTCTCGTCCGCTTTCTGCTTGTCAGTTTTCGCAACGTCGGCTTCATACTCCGCCGCGGTCACTTCGCGCTTGAGTTCCTTCAGCTCGGCTTCCGCGGAAAGAAGCTTTTCAGAAGCTTCGTCCGCCTCCCTGCGAAGACGTTCAAGCTCGTTCGACCTGCTGAGTATGCCGGTGTTTCTGCCGCTGCTGCCGCCGGTCATCGATCCTCCGGCATTTATGACCTGACCGTCCAGCGTCACTATGCGGAAACGATAACCGTGCTTGCGCGCTATGGCGATGGCCGAATCCATATCGGACGCCACAACGGTACGCCCCAGAGCGTTCAGAATAATATCGCCGTATGCCCGATCGGCCGATACCAGATCGCTTGCCACTCCGATGTAGCCGTGCTCTCCCTCCGGTTTTTCCTCAAGCGCCCTTCCTCTTATCGCGGACATCGGCAAAAAGGTTGCTCTGCCAGCATCCCTGTTCTTCAGCAGCTCAATGGCCGCTTTGGCATGCTGCTCGTTTTCAGTCACTATGTTCTGAAGACCGGAGCCAAGGGCTGTTTCGATGGCAAGGGTATACTCGTCACTGGTTTTTATCAGGGTTGAAAGGGGTCCGCGTATTCCGGAAAGCCTTCCGCGTTTGCTTTCCTGCATTACGATCTTTACTGCGTTGGAAAACCCCTCATAATCGCGTTCCATATCCGAAAGGAGCTTAATGCGGTTTTCGAGGGCGTTAAGCTCCATTTTTTTCTTTGTGTATGATTCCGATGCGGCTTCAAACTTTCTCCTTCTTCCGGCAAGCCGCATCTCATCTCCCGATATTACGTTTGCGAGTGAATCAGCCTTTTCCTTTTCCTCGTTATAGAGCCTTTCTACAGATGAGTGCTCCGTTTCGAGGGCTGCAAGCGTTTCCTTCTTGCGGGCAAGCTCTTCATTCAGGTTCTGCTTGCGCATTTCAAGCTCGGAAGAAGATGCTTCGACCGATTTGAGCTCCATCCGGAGGCTTCCTGCTTTGGCTTCCTCGCCCGACTCCCTAACCCCGAGCGCATCCACCCGCTCCGAGAGTTCGGCCGCGGAATCGGACAGCCTGCCGCTTTCCTCTTCCAGCTCCGACAGTGCGCGCTCGATATCAAGCAGCTCGTTTTCGATTGCGGTTATACGTGCTTCTCCTTCGGTGATCTGCTCGTCGATGCTTTTTGCCCTGCCGGACTGTTCCCTTATCTCTTCCTCAAGCCTTTTGATATTGTCCGTTATGTTCGCCTTGGTGGCTTCAAGAACGGCTATATCGCTTTCTATTTTCGATAATTCCTCCTCCGACAGGCGCAGCTCGCCGCGGCCGGACTCTATTTCGGCGTCCTTTTCCCTCATCTTTTCCGAGAGCTCTTCCGAGAGCCTGTACAGCTTTTCAAGCTCCGACTTCTCGCTCTCAAGCTGGCGGCTTACGGCGTCGAAATTTGAATGCACTTCCACCGCTCCGGCCTTCACCTTCTCCAGATTATCAAGCCAGACGGAAACCTCCAGGGTGCGCAGCTCGTCTCTGTATGTCAGGTATTGCTTCGCCTTTTCCGCCTGCTCTCTCAAAGGCTCCACGCTTATCTCAAGCTCCGCGATTTTATCGTTGATGCGGACCAGGTTCGCATCTGTGGCCTGGAGCTTGCGCTCTGCCTCCTCCTTGCGGTATCGGAACTTTGAAATTCCGGCGGCCTCCTCGAAAATCTCCCTTCGGTCGGCGCTTCTGACCGAAAGGATTTCGTCTATGCGGCCCTGCCCTATGATGGAATATCCGTCCCGCCCGATTCCGGTATCCATGAACAGCTCGTGGATGTCTTTAAGGCGGACGGAGGATTTGTTTATGTAATATTCGCTCTCCCCGGAGCGGTAATATCTGCGTGTAACCATCACTTCCGACGCGTCTACCGGAAGCTGTCCGTCTCCGTTGTCGAGAATCAGTGAGACCTCCGCATAGCCGACGGGACCGCGCTGAGCCGTCCCGCCGAATATTACGTCCTCCATCTTCGCGCCGCGAAGGGTCTTTGTGGACTGTTCGCCAAGCACCCATCGGATAGCATCGGCAATATTTGATTTTCCGCTGCCGTTCGGACCGACAATGGCGGTGACTCCCCGCTCGAATGTCAGTACGGTTTTGTCCGGAAACGACTTAAAGCCCTGCAACTCCAATGATTTTAAAAACAAAGCATACACCCCACAAAGTTTATCGGACATAATATTTTATCAATAAATATCGATTATTTCAACACAATTCTTCTTTGACAGGCTATTGCTTCCATCGCACGGATCCGGCAACTCCCTGACCTTGATTTCCTTCAGACCGAACTCGTTTTTCAGAGCTTCCGCGTTTTTTCTGTGCTGTCCGATAAACATTGACGCCTTCCCGGACCCGACGCCGAACACGACGGTTTTCCCCGACAGGCCGTCCCTCCCGCCGAGCAGCGCGCGTGCCTCCCTCAGCAGCAGAAGCGAGCGGCAGATTTCCCCGAAAGCGGGATGGTACGCTCCGGCCAGCACCTCCCCCTCCAGATCCTCGGAAGGGTTGAGGCCCGTCCTGATTACGGGAATTCCTTCGGAGTCAAAAAAATGCAGAAGGTCCGCGCAGATTTCCGACGCTTCGCTCACGGTCGGCGGAGAGTATTTTCCCCGCCTCCAGAGATCCTCCAGCTCCGTTCCCCTTATGACGACAACGGGGTAGATGCGCACGCCGTCCGGCCGCAGGGCGGCAAGTTCTCTTGCGGTTTTCATGGCCGTGCCGGGAAGCTCGCCCGGCAGGCCGACCATCATCTGCAATATCAGGGAAAGGCCCCTCTTTTTTATCATGTCCGAGGCTAAAACCGTATCCTTCGCCGTATGTCCGCGTTTGGCGAGTTCGAGAACCCGGTCGTCCATGGACTGTGCGCCGAGCTCGATTGTGCGCACACCGAAGACCTCAAGCTCGTACAGAATCGCCTCGTTGACGGCATCCGGCCTGGTGGATATCCTGATGCCGCCAAGCATCCCTTTTTGCACGAAAGGATAGGCGGCTTTGAGATATTCCGTCCGCAGTTCTTTATTTATGGCTGTGAAGCTCCCCCCGTAAAAGGCAAGCTCCGCTCCGCTCCCTGCGCGCGAAATCCCTTCTTCTATCGCCGAGACAACTTCGGACGGAGCGGGAGCTTTACGCGCGGCGGAATGTGTCGCGGCGATCGAGTGCTGATCGCAAAAAACGCACCGGCAGGGGCAGCCCAGATGGGGAATGAATATCGGAATTACCGACCTTCTCGGAATCATATTTTCTTCCTTTGCAGCGCATCGCATGCGGCGGCCTGCTCCGCCTCTTTTTTTGAGCGGCCTTTGCCTTTGCCAACGATATGCCCGTTTACATGGGCCTCAACCTCGAACACCTTGTCGTGATCTGGGCCGCTCTCCCGGACAAGGCTGTAGCTCAGCACCGAATCGCGGTTGCGCTGCACCAGTTCCTGAAGCTCGGTCTTGTAATCACGCGCCGAGACAGCGGAGACTTCCGAACCGTTCAGGATGAACCGGTCTATGAAGCGCTTCGCCTCGTCTATTCCCCCGTCGATGAATATTGCCCCGATTGTCGCCTCGACCGTGTCGGCCAGAATGGACGGCCTCTTCCTGCCGTTTGTCAGTTCCTCCCCTTTGCCGAGCAGCAGGAACCTGCCCAGTCCGAGCTTTTCGGCAACAAGGGCCAGATTCGGTTCGCAGACGAGCGCCGCCCTCATTTTCGTAAGGTCGCCTTCAGCGTTTTTCCTGTTGCGGTATAGGAAATCGGCGGTTACAAAACCGAGAATCGCGTCCCCCAGGAATTCCAGCCTCTCGTAGCTCCGCGCACTCTTGTTCTCGTTTGCGTAAGAGCTGTGCGTCATGGCCGTTTTTATCAGAGATTTATCCTTGAATTTATAACCGACAATATCTTCGAATTCTTTCACTGTATACCTCTTTTTTAATAAAAGACGTCTCCGGCAATCTGATCCGGAGACGCCCTGGATTTACGTCATTACTCTGGCAATCTGGATGATATGAGTTCAACCACGTCGCCGACGGTATTCAGTCCCTCGAGATCCTCATCCGCGATCTCGCCGAGATCAAATTCTTCTTCTATCATCATAGTCAGCTCGACGATGTCAAGCGAGTCCGCTCCAAGATCCTCCTCAAAGCTCGTTTTCATCGTTATTGAGCTTTCATCAACGCCAAATTGTTCGGCAATCAGCTTTGCCACCCTTTCAAAAATCATGCACAGTCACCTCCCCAAACAAGATTCAGTTTACCGGAAGCAGGGTCTAACATGTAAATCTATACGGTAAGCCGAATGTGACACCCCGACCACTAAAAAGATAATATGCAGATTTATATGCCTTGTCAAGTGGGTTTAGGTAAAAATCACTCCGTTTTTTCCTCCGGGTCCGTCCTCATAAAGCCTATATTTTTCGTTATCTCTCCGATGATGCCGGATTCTACATACTTTATCGCCTGGGCGATCGCCGAACGGAGCGTATACGCCTTTGAGGAACCGTGCGCCTTGATGACGGGCTTTGCAATGCCCAGAAGCGGGGCTCCGCCCGTCTCGTTGTAATCCATTTTTTTCTTTAAATCGCGGATTCCGTCCCGCACAAGCAGCGCCGAGAGCTTGCTCTTCGTATTCTTCCCGAAAAGATCCCTCAGCATGTCGACAAACAGAAGTCCCATGCCCTCCATGGTTTTCAGGAAAATATTCCCCGAATATCCGTCGGACACGACAACGTCGCAGACGCCGAACATGACGTCCCTGCTCTCAACGTTTCCGACAAAGTTTAAACGCCCGCCCTCCTTCGCTGCGGTAAGGAGCGAGTAGGTGTCCTTCTGGAGATCGGACCCTTTTGTAGGTTCGGTCCCTATGTTTAGAAGTCCCACCCGGGGATTCGGAACTCCAAGAATGCGTTCCGCGTAGTATGAGCCCATATACGCAAACTGAAGCATATATTCCGGCGTGCATTCGATGTTGGCTCCGCAATCGATGAGTATGGCTTTCCCCTTTGACGTCGGTATTATCGGCGCAAGAGCGGCTCTGCGTATTCCCCGTATCCTCTTGACGGTAAGAGTGGAGCCCGAAAGCATCGCTCCCGTGCTTCCCGCGGATACAAACGCGTCGGCGTAACCGTCTGCAAGAAGTTTAAGTCCCATGACCAATGAAGAATTGCGTTTCACCCGAACGACGGTGGACGGATCGTCATCCATCTCGACGACTTCCTGGGCGTGGGATATTTCGATCCTCGGCGGGATCTCGTCATATCCCTCGTCGCGCAACGCCTTGAGAATTTCGTCGCCCTTGCCGATCAGGCATATATCGACCTGAAACTCCTCGGCCGCCATCAATGCCCCGCTCACTATGGCACCCGGCGCATTATCCCCGCCCATTGCGTCAACGATAATCTTCATTTTGCACACTCCTTAATTTTTCTATAATGTCCAGCGATCTCCGGCTGATCGCCAGGTTCCTTTCACGTTTTTTCATCTTCCCTGCCTCAAGCGGCTTCATTATCCCGAAGTTTATATTCATCGGCTGAAAGTCCCCTTCCGAGTCCCCGCTTATATAAAGGGAAAGCGCTCCAATCGCCGTGTCCGCCCCAAGCTCGAGCCTCGGCATGCCCTTCAGCCTTCTTGCAAGATTAACGGCGCAGTAAAGCCCGGATGCCGTCGACTCGATATAGCCTTCGACTCCTGTGATCTGTCCGGCGAACAGCACGTCGGGATCGATTCGTGTCTCGTAGAAGCGGGTAAGAAGCTTCGGCGAGTTAATATAAGTGTTCCTGTGCATGACGCCATAACGTTCAAAAACGGCGTTTCTGAGAGCGGGTATCATTGAAAAGACACGCTTTTGCTCACCGAATGTCAGGTGGGTCTGGAAGCCGACGATATTATAAAGCGTACCCGAGGCATTATCGCGCCGGAGCTGTACAACCGCATAAGGCATACGGCCGGTGTTCGGGTCTGTAAGGCCGACGGGCTTTAACGGGCCGTAGCGCAGCGTATCGTATCCGCGGCGTGCCATTACTTCGACCGGCATGCAGCCTTCGAAGACCTTTTCGTCCTCAAAACCGTGAACGGGGGCTTCTTTTGCATGAACAAGCTCTCTGTGGAACTCCTCATACTCCTCTTTGGTCATCGGACAGTTGATGTAATCCGCGGACCCCTTGCCGTATCTCGACGCGAAGAATGCGCGATCCATATCGATCGAATCGAATCTCACTATCGGGGCCGCGGCGTCGTAAAAACTCAGGGAGTCCTCGCCGCCAAAGAAACGAACGATCGAACGGGCGAGCGGGTCGGACGTAAGCGGACCCGTCGCGATCACTACCGGACGCCCGGCGGGGATGTCTGTTACCTCTTCCCGAATCAGACGTATATTCGGATGCGACTTTATCCGCTCCGTTATCGCTTCGGAAAAGGCCGTGCGATCGACCACCAGAGCGCCGCCCGCCTCTATGCGGTGCTCATCCGCGCAAAGCATGATCAGCGATCCGAAGCGCCTGAGCTCCTCCTTGAGGAGCCCCGGGGCCGTTTCGAGGCCGGCTCCCCTGAGCGAGTTGGAGCAAACCAGCTCGCCGAAATTATCGGAATGATGGGCAGGAGTGAACTTAGCCGGTTTCATCTCAAAGAGCTCGACTTCAATTCCTTCGTTCGCAAGCTGCCAGGCCGCCTCGCAGCCGGCAAGGCCCGCTCCGACGACTGTTACCTTCGGCATCTTCGATATTCACCGTCTTTCTTTACTCGGCCTTCTTTTGCGAGGTTTTTTGCGAAGCCGCTTTGCCGGCGGTCGTTTTCTTTTTCTGCCGGTCCTCCGAAACATGGTTCGGGCAATCGGGATTTGCACAGAACGGCTTCTCCGCACCGCGCCCGGAGCGCTTAAACATGGTGTTTCCGCATCCGGGGCAAACATCTGCGACGGGAACGTCCCATGTCATAAAATCGCAGGTCGGATTTTTCTCGCAGCCGTAATAGGTATGGTTGTTTTTTGATTTCCTCTTCAGGATTGCTCCGCCGCACTTGGGGCAAATGCCGGGAGTCCTCTCAACGAGCGGTTTTGTCGTTTTGCACTCAGGATAACCCGGGCAGGCGAGAAACCGTCCGAACCTTCCGCTCTTTACCACCATTTTCCTGCCGCAGTTTTCGCAGACGACGTCCGTCTCCTCGTCGGGTATTTTAATGCGGCCGACGTCCTCCTCCGCCCTCTTCAGATCGGATTCGAACTCCCGATAAAAGCGGTCGAGCACGTTTTTCCAGTCTTCTTTGCCTTCCCCGATCAGGTCGAGGCTCTCCTCCATCCTCGCTGTAAAGGCGACATCAACAATGTCGCTGAACTTTTCCTTCATCAGCTCGGTAACGATCTCTCCCAGAGGGGTCGGAACCAGGTTTTTGTTTTCCTTTTTCACATATTCGCGGTCTAATATGGTTGAAATCGTCGGTGCGTAGGTGGAAGGCCGGCCTATTCCGTACTCCTCCAGGGCTTTTATAAGAGTCGCCTCGGTATAGCGCGCGGGGGGCTGAGTGAAGTGCTGCTCCGGTTTAAGCTCCCTGAGAGTGAGCTGCATCCCTTCCCTGAGCGGCGGCAGCGTTGCGACCTTCTCCTCTTCGGGATCATCCCTGCTTTCCTCATATACGGCAATAAAGCCCGGGAACCTTACACGCTGGCTGTTCGCCCTGAATACGTAACCGGACGCCTCGATATCCACCGTCTGTGTGTCATAAACGGCGTTTTCCATCTGGCACGCGACAAACCTGCTCCATATCATCCTGTACAGCTTGTATTGGTCGGGCGTGAGTTCGTTACGGATGCTCTCCGGATCGATGCTGACATCGGTGGGACGAATGGCCTCGTGCGCGTCCTGCGAGTTTTTTTTGGCCTTGTATCTGCGTGCGGAAGCGGGCAGGTATTCCGCACCGTAACGGCTTTTTATAAGATCCCTCGCGGCGGCGACCGCTTCCTCGGAAAGGCGGAGCGAGTCGGTTCTCATATAGGTGATCAGACCGACCGTCCCGTAATCGCGGAGATCCACGCCCTCATAAAGCTGCTGGGCAACCGCCATCGTCCGGAACGACTGCATGTTGAACTTCCTCGAGGCTTCCTGCTGAAGGGTCGACGTTATGAACGGGGGGGCGGGCGAGCGTTTTTTCTGTCCGTTTTTTACGGAGAACACATAAAACTCGGAATTTTTTACGGCGTCGACCACCGCCTGGGTTTGCTCCTCGTTTTCAAGCTCGATTTTACCGTTCTTGTTCCCGGTAAATCTTGCCGAAAACTCATGCTCCCCGTTGAGGCTCAGTATCGCTTCGATACTCCAATACTCCTTCGGCACGAATGCCCGTATCTCATTCTCGCGGTCAACCACGATCCTTGTGGCGACCGACTGCACCCTTCCCGCGGAAAGGCCCCTGCGTATCTTTTTCCACAGGAGGGGACTTAGCTTATATCCTACGATCCTGTCAAGTATACGCCTGGCCTGCTGGGCATTGACGAGATCGTCGTCTATGGGTCTTGGGTTTTTTATCGACTCGTTTACGACTTTTTTCGTTATTTCATTGAATGTAACGCGAAAGGCCTTATCCTCCGGAATTTTGAGCAGCTCCTTGAGATGCCATGATATCGCCTCGCCTTCGCGGTCGGGGTCGGTCGCCAGATAGACCTTTTCGCTGGCCGCTGCGGACTCCCGCAACTGGCGTATTTTTTCTTCCTTGCCCTTTATCGGCTGATAGTCCGGTTCAAATCCGGCTTCGATATCGACTCCCAGTTTCGACTTCGGCAGGTCTCTGAGATGCCCCATCGACGCTTCGACCTTGTAGCCGCGACCCAGGTATTTTTCAATTGTTTTTGCTTTTGCCGGCGATTCGACAATAACCAAATCAGACATATATATGAATAATCCTCCTGTTTGGGACTGCTTTTATATCGATGTGCCTGCGGCGAATCTCTTCCCGGGCAGCTGCGTTACGGCGCCTTCGATCTCCAGAACGGTCAGCTCGGCAAGGGCTTCCGACGCGCTGAGGCCGCATATGCTGATGATTTCGTCCAGGTGCAGCGGTTTTTTTGCTATAGATAATATAATCTTTGATTGGGCATCTGTAAAGCCCTTTGGCAGATCCATCCGGCAATCCGGCGACTTTTCGCCGTTTTTACGGCTCTCAGTCAGGCTGGGGAAAAGGCCGGCATACTCGGACAACACGTCCCAGCCTGTCGATACGAGTTTCGCTCCCGCTTTAATAAGGTCGTTTGTCCCCTCGCTCTCCGGCACGTCGATATTCCCCGGGACTGCAAAAACATCCCTTCCCTGGTCGGCAGCGATATTTGCGGTTATAAGCGCGCCGCTCCGTCTTCCCGCCTCAACGACAAGAACGGCAAGGCTGAGGCCGCTTACTATGCGGTTTCGCTCCGGAAAATGAAATGCGAGAGGCTGGGTACGCGGCGGATACTCGGATATTACACACCCATTCGAAATTATCTCTTCATAAAGACCCGCGTTTTCCCTGGGATATACGACATCCGGCCCGCTCCCCAGCACAGCTGCGGTCGGCCTTCCTGCCTTCAGGGCGCCGCGATGAGCGTCCGAATCGATCCCCCGGGCCATGCCGGATACTACATAACCGCCGCCGGCAGCTATTTCGTAAGCAAGGCGTTCGGCTGCCAGCCTGCCGTACGCGGTATGCGATCTTGAACCGACGACGGCAATGGCGGGTTCGGCGTCAAATACCGGCAGGTTTCCCTTATAATACAGAACGGAAGGAGGATCGTCAATATTTTTCAGGCGATCGGGATAGGAAAGCTCGTCTATTGCCACCGTTTTAATGCCGGTTTTTGCGCAAAGCTCCAGAACCCGTTCGGCAGAAGCGAGGCTTTTTTCGCAGAGCTCAACCAATGCTTTTTCATCCGTAATTCCTTTTGCGCGATATTCTTCGCGGGAAGCGGCATATATAGCGTCGACGGAAGGAAACATTCCAAGCAGGGCCGCTTTTCTGGCAGCGTTTATTTTAAGCAAGGAAAACCAGATCCATTGAAGCTTCGGCATACCGCTCACCTCAAGTATATAAATATCTGATCCAAATATATACAAGGAACTTAATCTTTACTCATTTTAAATTGCTGCTTTTATTTGTGTAAGCTAGAAAATGTTTTTGGAATTTGGGTTTTGCGTTAAGGCTATAACTTTGATCTGGCAATTTCCCAGAGAATGACGGCGGCTGCGGCCGCTGCATTGAGCGATTCGGTACCCCTGGCCATAGGTATGGTCACCGTACCGTCGCAGACCGACCTCAGCTCTTCGCTTATCCCCGAGCCCTCATTGCCGATTATTATGGCCGCAGCCCCGCCTCCGATTTTCCGGATATCTGCTGCCTCGCCTGTAGGCATGGCGGCGAGAAGCCTAATGCCTTCCCTTTTGCATTCATTACGCAGTTCATCGGGAGCCAGAACATAAACCGGTATTCTGAAGACGGCTCCCATCGACGCGCGGACAGCCTTCGGACCGAACGGGTCGGCCGATCGGCCGCAAACGACCACTCCGTCGATGCCAAGCGCCGCGGCTGTCCGGATCACCGTGCCGACGTTGCCGGGATCCTGAAGCCCGTCGAGCACCGCGTAGTTTCCTTTTTTCAGCTTCGTGCCGCACTGCGGCCGGGCACAGAAAAATATCGCTCCCTGGGGGGTTTTCTGTGTTGATATTGAGCCGAACAGCTTATCGGGAACTAAAATAATCCGTTCCGCTTTTATCTGTCGCAACTCAGTCCCGAGATCATCCGCGGCTATTACTAGCTTTATCTCCGCGCCGCTGTCCCGGGCATCGAAAAGAAGCTTTGTTCCTTCGGCCGCCACGAGACCAGCTTCCCTTCTGTACTTTGCATCCGACAGAAGCTTTACCGCCTCGATTATGGCCGGATTGCGCCTGCTTGTTATATGTTCCGCAACCATTTTATTTGTAGGTCCTCCGAAATGTCATTCCCGATTAATAATTCTCGTCTTATAATTCCCGCATTATAAATTATAACAGGCCTTTTCCCGGCGATATACCGAAGTCTAGGCCTGTGAAATCGGGACAGGCAGTATGCGCGCTAATCCTCCTCGATTAGACGTTTCATAACGCGGACTGCCAAGTCATAGTTTTTGATGTACTTCTGATTGTCTTTTTCAGATATGTTCCATCCCTTGAGGCACATGAAATACGGATCGTCGACGACCAGCAGGCGCTTGAAAACCGGGAGATCGTTAATCTTGTAGAAGTGATCGTCCTCGGACTCAATGCCGTAATCCGAGAGTTTCTCAAAGTATTCCGGCTCGTAGCGGAGCGACAGCTCTTCGTCCAATATGAAAAGGATTTTATCGGGATTTCCAAGAATCGTCATGTCAAGGGCGTTCAAATTCTGCTGGCCATAATCGTCAGACAGATCGAGAGTAGGCGTGTATACTTCCACACGAACCTCCACAGTGCCGTCGCCGTTGACGTCTCCGACTTCGTCTTTTATCACCGACTTAATGGATTCCAGGTCCTCTTCGCGCCATATGTCAATGCTTCCGATAACGAGGGTAAAATCGGGATTTACCTTATTAAAGACGTCCTTTAAGAATATGAAAGCAATTATAAGGAGCACCAATACGCCGATTGTGGGCTTAAGGTAGTGATAGAGAAACACATTGCGGAACCAGCTGGCAAACGACCTGCCCTTTTTATTCCTGCTCTTCCTGTCAGCCATTAGCGTGCACCTCTTCTCGCCGTAAAATCAATCGTCCAGCGGCTTCATTGTCGGGAACAGAAGCACATCCCTGATGGACGGGCTGTCGGTAAACAGCATTACCATCCGGTCAATGCCAAGGCCCATTCCCCCGGTGGGAGGCATGCCATACTCCATGGCGGTAATAAAATCGTCGTCAATTTCGAACTCGCCTTCGATGCATTTCTTCTTCGCCTGTTCGATAAACCTGGCTTTCTGGTCTATGGGATCGTTAAGCTCGGTAAAGGCATTTCCCATCTCGCGGCCCCATATGAACACCTCAAAGCGCTCGGTCAGGCGCTGGTCATACTTTGTCCGCTTGGCGAGAGGGGATATCTCCACCGGATAATCGCAAATAAATGTGGGCTGGATAAGGTTGTCCTCGACATACTCCTCGAAGAAAAGGTTGATTATGTCGCCTCTTCTGTGCTCGCTTTCATAATGAATTCCATGTTTGTCGGCGGCATTTTTCGCCTCTTCGTCGGTCTGGATCTCGTTGAAATCGACTCCGGAATATTCCTTCACAGCGTCGATCATCGTCATTCTCCGCCAGGGAGCGGAAAGGTCGATTTCAGTCCCCTGGTATACAAGCTTTCTGCTCTGAAGGACCGCGTCGGCCACTTCCGTGTAAAGCTTTTCGCAAAGGTCCATCATGCCGCGGTAATCTGTATAGGCGGCGTACATTTCCATCATCGTAAACTCGGGATTGTGCTTCGGGGACATGCCTTCGTTCCTGAAAATGCGGCCGATCTCAAACACACGCTCGAAGCCCCCGACAATCAGTCGCTTTAGATGCAGCTCAAGCTCGACGCGGAGAACCATATCGATGTCAAGCGTGTTGTGATGAGTGCGGAATGGACGGGCAGCTGCGTTTGTCGCATGGTTGTGCAGAACCGGCGTTTCTACCTCAAGATATCCTTCCCTTCGCATCACGTTGCGCAGGGTGTCGATAATTTTTGAACGGGTGACGAACGTTTTCCGGACATCCGGGTTTGTGATCAGGTCAAGATACCTCATGCGGTAACGGAGATCGGTATCCTTGAGGCCATGCCATTTTTCGGGGAGCGGACGGAGCGACTTTGCCAGAAGCTTAACGCTCTTGCATTTGACCGAAATTTCTCCGCGCTGAGTACGGAAAACCTCGCCTTCTACACCTACAATATCGGCGATATCGTACTTCCTGAAACGATCGTATTCTTCGGGATCCATCTCGTCCGCCCGTGCGTAGAGCTGTATGGTCCCCTTCCTGTCGGACAGATCGCAGAAGGAAACCTTACCCATGCCGCGCTTCGACATAAGCCTTCCCGCGACACGGACGGTCTTGCCCTCAAGCTCGTCAAAATCATTTTTGATATCCTCGGACCAGTGAGTCTGATCAAAAACGGTTACAAGAAAAGGATCGTTGCCTTCCTTGCGGAGAGCGGACAATTTGTCCCTTCTTATCTGAAAGAGCTCGGAGAGCCCTGATTCCTGCAATTCCGTTCTGTTGTCTTCCTGCAACTTTTATACCTCATTTCAAGCTTTTTTGCCGGGTAGCTATACTATCGGATTATATCCAATATTTTAAATCGCATCAGACCGGCGGGAGCCTCAAACTCCACCGTGTCGCCGATCTTAGCGCCGACAAGCGCTTTACCCAGGGGCGACTCGTCCGAAATGCGACCCATCGACGGGTTTGCCTCCTGAGATCCGACGATCTGATACTCAAAGGTCCTGCCGCTTTTCTCTTCGGAGATGCACACCTTGCATCCCGCGTCCACCGTATCGCTTTGCAGGTCGGAGTCGTCGATTATGACCGCGTGGGCCAGAACATTTTCTATTTCAGCGATTCGGGAATAGAGCTTGCCCTGTTCGTTTTTTGCCTCGTCGTATTCGCTGTTCTCGGACAGGTCGCCGAAGGATCGCGCTTCCTTGATCTGTTCGGCTACTTCCCTCTCCCGAACCGTTTTCGCGTAATGCAACTCATTCTCAAGTTCGTTGTAACGCTCCCTTGTGAGCTTGTAGACTTTTTGAGCCATAGAAAAGCTCCTTTCTGTACTGCTAAGATATGATATTTAAACTGTTAAACAGTGTTTTTGGCATCGAAATTCAAAAAGCAATAATGGTTTTTGCGTTAAAGTGTATTATAAATACTGTCGGAATCTTTGTCAATAGCAATTCCATTTGCTTCCAATAATACAGGACCGGTACCGGCGTCTCTTCGTATGAGCCGTTTTACTTTCAGTTCGCTTGCGCTCAACACGCCGGTGCTGAAAAGAGCGGAAATAAGAGCCTGCGGAGGGTAACCTCCGGGGTCTCCGAGCCTTTCCGGCCATTGGAACTCCGCATCGTAAACGGCGACACATCCGGGATTTATATGGTCGGCGCAAAAGCACAGGGCTGTCGAATCGGGCTTCGGACGGACGGGAAAACCGGGTGCGTCGAAAAAGATATGGATATCGGCGCTGTTGAAGGCCGCCGGGTTTGTAAGCACCGATATGCCATACTCCGCGAGGAGCCCCCTTGCGTATCCGTCTCTGTGTTTGCCGCAGTCGACTGCAAGGTTTCTGGTCATCGGAAGGAGGACCCTGACGGCTTCGTCGAACTCGGGGGTCAGGCGTTTTGAATACAATGCCGCCGTTTTCCCCGAGGAACGGGGTCCCAGTACACCGGCCGCAATTTTTGCCGCCATTTTCCTGAGCATGCCGAGCCGGTCGGGAGGTTCGAGCATATGCTTCCCGAGAAGATCGGCATACCCGAAACCGGAATCGCACACCACTGTTCGCACTCCGGAACCGGCGATTATTTTCAGGGCGGTTTCAACCCGCCGCAAAATTTTCTTTTCGGACATCCGGCACGGGAGACGAACAGTACACTCAAGGACTTTTACCCCGAACATTTTCACCGTTTTGGCGCTTACTCCGTGTGAGGGACTGAAAAAGCCGCGTATTCTTGCCGCCGCCTTCTCCGCGCCGCACGGCACCGTACCGATTACAGCAAACACCGTATCCCACCATCCCGCCGCAAGAATCGTCTGTGTTTCGTATAATGATATATATTCGGGCGGCGAAATGATAATGACGGGACGGCTATTGCTGCGAAGATTCGGATATTTCCAGCGACAATACTTCTATAGCCTTCTGCAGCTGGTTGTCGTCTTCTTCGTCGAGCAGCATGAAGGTTCCGTCAAAGTCAAGCTCTACGTAGTAATCCGGTGTGATTCCGGTGCCGATAAGGCTCTTTCCCTTCGGAGTAAAGTACTCGTTTGTGGAGAGGTTAATTGCCGTACCGTCGCCAAGATCCTTCGTAACCTGCGAATATCCCTTGCCGGATGTTCCGGTTCCGACAATAACAGCCTTGCCGTATTCCTGGAGAGCCGCCGCGAAAAACTCAGCCGCGCTGTATGAATCCTGATCGACTATCACCACCATCGGCAGGTCCACTTCACCGGGCGCAGAGTAATCGACCGATTCGTTGCCGTGCTTGTCGCGCATCGTAAAAAGTACTCCCTCGGGGCACAAAATGTCGAGCATTGACACCATCGCGTCCTTCAGTCCTCCCGGATTGCCGCGGACGTCAAAGATAAGGCCCTTGACCTGCGCGTCCAGAAGCTTCGCGATCGCGTCCGCGAAATTCACGTCGACGCGGCTGTCAAAGTTGTCGATCTTCACATATCCTATATTTCCGTTTATTATTCTTGAGCTCACCGCGTCGTAGAGATAGCTCTTTCTCATGATATCTACCGTGAAGGACGTTTCACCACGCTGAATTTTCAGCGTTACAGTCGTGTTCTCGGCGCCGCGGACTCTGTTGACCGTTTCTTCATATCCGAGGTCGCCTACTGCTTCGTCGTTTACGGCGACAATAATATCCTTCCGTTTCAGCCCGCTGGCTTCCGCGGGAGAACCCGAATGTACCTTTGTGATAATAAGGCCCTGTTTCTCCTCGTCATAAATGACGGTTACGCCTATTCCGACATACTGGTTCATAAGACTGGACTGGTACTCGGCATAATCTTCCTTGTCCATGTAGAAGGACCATCTGTCTCCGGTTGCTGCCACAATTCCGTAAATCGCACCGTCGATCAGTTCCTCCTTGTCGTATTCGCCGATAAAATCATTCTCTATGGTATTCAGAACCTTTACAAGTTTATTAAGGGCTACGTCTCGGTCCTTATCGTATATAAGCTGCTCCTGAAACTGGCGCTCCACGGTCAGATAGGTAATGGTAAATGTGACGGTGGCCGCCAATATCATAAGACCGATAATAGTAGCTATGTTAAATCTCTTTTTCATTTTAATGGTCCTTTCGAAATATAAAACGGAATTCGGTTCCGGGGATTTAACTAATCACAAGCTTGCCCATACTTCACGCAAAAGTGGAGCTTGGGCAAGCTTCAGAATCACTCATCGGTCCCGGAAGGTATCCCGGCCTTGCTGTCAAAAAGCCTAAGATATTATGCCTTCATTCACCGAGGCATATTCCGATACCGTTATATTATACGTTATGATAACTGCTAATTCAAGAAAGTTTTGATGAAAAAACACCAGTATGCAGTGGCAAGAAATGGTTTATGCACTGTCTGTTTTGCAATTACCGTTAAATTCGATGTTCTGCAGGTTATTTTGATTGAGGCTTATCATTCGTCATTTATCTTTAAAATAATTCATAGGATTTTTTGTCTCGCCGTTTATGCTGATCTCGAAATGCAGGTGAGGTCCGGTAGACCAGCCTGTAGAGCCTACAAGGCCGATATTGTCTCCGCGCTTGACCGTGTCGCCTTTCTTAACGAGAAGCTTGGACATATGGCCGTAGAGGGTTGTCTGTCCGCCGCCGTGGTTAATTACGATGTAATTGCCGTAGGCGGTGTTCCAGCCGGCGATGATTACCGTGCCGGCATTGGCGGCAAGGACTTTCGCGCCAGAGGGTGCGCCGATATCGACACCGGTGTGAGTGCTGTACTTTTTCAGAATGGGATGATAACGCCTTCCGTAGGGTGATGTTATCGTATAGTAGCCCGGGGTTGGCCATAGGTATTCTCCGCCGACATACTTTGACTGCTTGGCGAGCTCGGCTGCCATTTTGTTTACTTCTTTGTTGACACGCTCCATTTCCTTGAGCATGGCTTCATATTCTTCGGTGCCTTCTTCTTCGGCGGCTTCGAGCTCTTTTATGTAGAGGTTCTGCTCTTCGTATCTGGACTGAAGCTCCTGGATTTGCCGCTCAAGCTCGGCCTTTGTCGCCTCCTGGTCCAGCTTGCTTTCCTCAAGCTCGGCCTTCGCGACTTCAATGGCCTCCCTTTCTGCTTTAAGGCGCGCCATCAGTTCCCTGTCGAACTTAATGATTTCGTTTATCACATCGAGACTGCAGAGCAGATCCGAAAAAGACTCTGCCTTTAACAATACTCCCCAATACGAAGCGGTGCCGCTCTCTTCCATCGCGCGCACTCTTTTTTTAAAGAGCTCAAACTCATCCGCTTCTCTTGCTTCGGCTTCCGCTATCTCCGTCTCTTTCTGGGCAATCTGCTCGCTGAGGCTCTGAAGGATCTGATTAGAAGTGGTGATTTCTTCCTCCAGAACGGTTATTTGATTGTCGATAATGTTCTTCTGCCGGATTGCCGAAGCCTTGTTGGCTCTTAAGTTTTGCAGCTCGTTTGCAAGCTTTTTGCTCTCCTTTGAAAGCTCGGCCGCCTGTGCCTTAAGCTTGTTAAGATCCGCTTTGGTGACCGCGGCGGAAGCGCTCCCGCTGAGAATGGTTATCAGGAACGGCAAAAGCATTAGAGCCGCCAGTATTATGGCAAGAATGCCTGCAATTTTTTTCGCAGTCCGACCAGTCATTTCATTCCTCCATAACAATCAATAATATTTCTCAATTCACTAGACTCGCATAAATTTACGTATGGTAAGAACGCTGCCCCCTATACCTACGACAAATCCCGCCGTAAGGAACGCAAGAAGCATTGGTATCGATATTGCTTCAAAATCAAGGAGCTTTACCATCTGGATGCTTTCGATTATTTTTTCTGTGGCATAGCTGTAGATCGCCCATTGGCCGACATACGCCAGGGCTCCGCCCGTTATGCCCAGCAAAAAGCCCTCGATTACAAAAGGCCAGCGGATAAAAGCGTTGGTTGCGCCAACCATCTTCATTATGGCTATCTCTTCGCGCCTGTCGAAGGTTGTGAGTTTCACAGTGTTTGAAATTATAAAGATAGAAACGCCGGCAAGTACGGCCGCGAGTATGTATGTAACCGCGTTTACGACATTTCGCATATTGACGATGCTTTGGGAAATTTCCAGGCTGGCGTTGACTTTCGCAACTCCCGGAACCTTCTCTATTGACGCCACGGTCTCTTTTGTCAGGCTGACATCCTCGACAAATATGCGGTATCTGTGCCTAAGGAGGGTTTTACCGTCGAGACCTTCGAGAAGATCCTTGTCGTCTCCAAGCCTCTCGCAGTACTCGGAAAACGCCTGGTCCGAAGAAACGAAAACAGATTTCGCAACATTACTGATCTGGTTGATTTTCGATCCTACGCTCATCGCCTCCGATTCGGACAGCGACTCGTCGATAAATGCGATAACTTCGTTGGAACTTTCAGCGTCGGCTATAACCATGTTCACATTTATCGTAAGGAGCATGAAGCTTCCGGTTATTATCAGACAGGCGATGATGACGCTCACCGCGGCAAAGCTCATAAAGCCATGGAGAAATATACTTTTTACGCCTTCACGTAAAAAGTATACGAAGTCGTAACCTTTCATATTGAATAATACCCACCTGTTTTATCGCTGACGATCTTTCCCCCGTCTATGGCGATCACCCTTTTGGACAGGCTGTTGACTATGTCCTTCTCGTGGGTGACCGCGATGATTGTTGTTCCAAGGCTGTTTATTTTGTCAAGGAGATAGATTATTTCGCGGGATCTGGCGGGATCGAGGTTGCCCGTGGGCTCGTCCGCCAGTATGATCCTGGGGTTGTTGATCAGCGCGCGGGCAATGGCTACGCGCTGCTGTTCCCCGCCCGAGAGCTCATGCGGATATCGGTGCGCCTTGTGCGAAAGCCCGACAAGGTCGAGAATGACGGGAACACGTTCCGCGATGCTTCTGCGGTTGGCACCGATAACCCTCATGGCAAAAGCCACGTTTTCATAAACCGTCTTCTTTTCGATAAGTCTGAAATCCTGAAATACCACTCCGAGCGTACGGCGGAGCTTGGGTATTGAGGAAAGACGGGCGGCGCCCACGTTGAAACCGTTCACTATCACCCTTCCCTCGGTGGGACGCACCTCGCCGGTGATAAGCTTGATGATGGTGGACTTGCCGGAGCCCGAGGGACCTATTATAAAGACAAACTCTCCGTCGTCGATTCTCAGGTCTATTCCTTTTATGGCTTTTGTGCCGTTTTCATATGATTTGTATACACCGGAGAAACGAACCATCAGTATTTATTCTCCCTGCTTGCCAGATATTTTCGGACCATGAGGGCTACCTTGAATATGATTGCATGGTCGAATTCACGAAGGTCAAGCCCGGTGAGTTTTTTAATTTTTTCAAGCCTGTAGACAAGCGTGTTTCTGTGAACGAACAGCTTGCGGGATGTTTCAGAGACGTTGAGATTGTTTTCGAAGAACTTATTTATGGTGAAGATGGTCTCGGAATCGAGACTGTCGATTGTATTCTTTTTGAAGACTTCCGAGAGGAACATTTCGCACAGGGTGGTCGGCAGCTGATATATGAGGCGTCCGATGCCGAGGTTTTCATATGCGATTATTGATTTCTCGGTATCGAACACCTTGCCGACTTCGATTGCAACCTGAGCGGCCTTGAACGAACCGGCGAGATCGCGGAGATGAAGGGATACGGTTCCGATGCCGATAACTGTCTTTATGTACAGCTCGGCATTGATGGTATCTTCTATTGCTTTGGCAAGGGAAATGAGTTCCTTTACGTTGGTGCCTTTTTTGACTTCCTTGACCAGCGCTATGTCGGTTTCGCTGACATTGATCACGAAATCGCGCTGACGGTCGGGGAACATGTTTTGAACTATGTCGATTACTCCGAGGTCGGTCTTGTCTTCCTGACGGACGAGAAGCACGACATAGGGAATATCGCTCGGAAAATGAAGCTCACGGGCGCGTATATAGATATCGCCGGAGAGAATGTTGTCGAGAATGATGTTTTTAATAAAGGTGGCTTTGTCATGCTTTTCATCATGGGACTGCTTGGCGCCGTTCAGGGCAATCGAGGCCATGATCGCAAGACCGGAGGCATTTTCGTCCTCGCCCTGGACAAACACCGCGTAATCGAAGTGGTTTCCAAAGGTTGCGAGTACCTTGTAGGTATATCCTTCATCGAGTATCAGGCTCTCGTTCTGGCTGTTAAGTTTAACGGCAGCGGAATCCCTTTTCTTTCCGATCATGCTGAGATCGCTGCATGCAATGATTGCTCCCGCATTGTCCAAAACACCGATGGTTCTGTCGGTGGCTTCTTTCATTTGCAGGATGATACCCTGAAATACTCTGCTTGACATATTAACCCCCATCTCCCTTGTTTCAAGCATAATGACAAATTCCTTAATCTATATTACCCTGTTTTTTCGGATTTTTCAAGCATAACTTTACATAATAATAAAAAAACTGTAGATTAAGGAAATATTATGCCGCATTATTCTATACTTTCCAGATATATTTGATAATATACATAAAATTCTGCCCTTGTTTCACACAAGGAAAACAAGGGCAGAGTTTATTTTATGTTAAGAATTGCATCAGTTGGTGATTGTCTTCTCAGTGTCCTTATCGAACAGATGAATCTTGGAGGCGTCAAGCGCAACCTTGATCTTGTCGCCGTTCTTCGCGGTGGAACGGTTGGAAACACGGGCGGTGAACTGCTTGCCTTCGCATACGAGGTAGAGGAAGTTTTCGTTACCCATCTGCTCAACGACTTCGACGTCCGCGTCCATGAGAGCGTTCGGATACTGGTTGATGAAGATTTCCTCGTCGTGGATGTTCTCGGGACGGATTCCAAGGATGACTTCCTTGCCGGCATAGGCGAGGACTTCGGGCTTGCGGCCTTTGTTCTCGGGAAGAGCAATCATGGTGTTGCCGATCTTCGCATAAGTCACGCCGCCCTCGTCGACGATGGTGGCTTCAACGGTATTCACCTGAGGCGAACCGATAAAGGTTGCGACAAAAAGGTTCGCGGGATATTCGTACAGATACTGCGGAGCCGCGATCTGCTGGATGAATCCGTCTTTCATGACTACGATGCGGGTACCCATCGTCATGGCTTCGATCTGGTCATGGGTAACATAGATGAAGGTTGTGCCAAGACGGATGTGAAGCTTTGTGAGCTCGGTCCTCATCTGAGCGCGGAGCTTCGCGTCAAGGTTGGAGAGAGGCTCGTCAAGAAGAAAGACTTTCGGATTACGTACGATGGCGCGTCCGAGAGCGACACGCTGGCGCTGACCGCCGGAAAGAGCAGCGGGCTTGCGGTCAAGAAGATGCTCGATTTCAAGGATACGGGCGGCTTCGTCGACGCGGCGCTTGATTTCGTCCTTAGGTATGCGGCGGAGCTTAAGTCCGAAAGCCATGTTATCGAAAACAGTCATATGGGGATAGAGAGCGTAGTTCTGGAAAACCATTGCAATGTCTCTTTCCTTCGGCGGGACATCGTTGCACAGTTTTCCGTCTATGTAGAGCTCACCGTCGGTAATCTCTTCCAATCCGGCAATCATGCGAAGCGTCGTAGTTTTCCCGCATCCGGAAGGGCCGACAAGAATGATAAACTCCCTGTCTTCGACATCAAGACTGAAATCGGAAACGGCTACTACACCACCAGGATACTTTTTGTATACGTTTTTCAGTGTTACACTTGACATATGAAACCTCCTAAAGTCAATCGCCAAAATTGTATACATACTATACCACACCGTTTTGAACTCGTATATTAACTTAATAACCAAATGTCTAATTCCGTATTTGTTCAACCTGACCATTATGTTAAGTAATTATTAATTTTTCCGGCATGGTATCATCGGTGGTGGTTTTTTACATTTACCACTATTTATTACAATATTTACCCTGTTTGTGCATAAATCTAATTCTTTTCCACAAAATAAATTGTTAAGATTTTATTGCCTAAAAATTACGGAAAACGTATATATATATCAAAAAAATAAGAAAAATGCATAATAAGGTAATATCTAAAATGTAAAGCTCCGAAATTACAGAGCGGATAATTTCGGAGCTTTTTAATGTCAGTTTTCCTTTTCCTCGGCTTCGCGCTGTTTGGTTTCTTCGATGACCTTCTGCTGGATATGTGCGGGCGCCTCTTCGTAACGAACGAACTTCAGCTCGAAGGAACCGCGTCCCTGGGTCATGGAACGGAGATCTATCGCGTAGGAAGCCATTTCGGCCATGGGCACCTCGGCCTCAACTACCTGCTGTCCGTCGGCAGGATGCATGCCCATGATGCGTCCGCGTCTCTTGTTAAGGTCGCCGATGATGTCGCCCATATAGCTGTCGGGAATATAGACCTTCAGGTTTCCGATAGGCTCCATCAGCACAGGGTTTGCGAGCGGAAGGCCGGCTTTGTAGGCGAGAGACGCCGCGGTTTTGAACGCCATTTCGGACGAGTCGACCTCGTGATAGGATCCGTCGACCAGGGTCGCTTTCAGACCGACGACCGGATATCCGGCGAGCACGCCGTGGGCAATGCACTCGCGCAGGCCCTTTTCAACGGCCGGATGGAAGTTCTTCGGAACGCTTCCGCCGAAGATCTTCTCCTCGAAGATGAGGTCTTCGGTTTCGGGAGCGGGCTCAAACTCGATCCAGACGTGACCGTATTGGCCGTGGCCTCCTGATTGCTTTTTGTGCTTGCCTTCAACCTTAACCTTTTTCTTGATTTTTTCACGGTAAGGAACGCGGGGAGCGCTTACCGCGGTGTCCGTGCCGAATTTGCTCTTCAGCTTGGAACGCAGGACATCTATATGGATATCTCCCATAGCGGAGAGAATCATCTGATGCGTTTCTGAATTCTGCTCGACGGTGAAAGTCGGGTCTTCTTCCGAGAGTCGGGCAAGTCCGGAAGCGATCTTCTCTTCCCCTCCCTTTGCGAGAGGCATAATGGCCATGGAGTAGCACGGCTCGGGGAACTTAATGCCTTCAAGCACGATACCGGAGCCGGGGGCGCAGAGTGTGTCGCCCGTGCGGGTTTCGTTGAGTTTTGAGACCGCGGCGATGTCTCCGCAGCAGACTTCCTTGATCTCGGTGTTTTTCTTTCCCTTTACGGTATAGATATGCGCGAGCTTTTCACGTCCGGAAGTGCGCGGGTTTTCCATCGTCATGTCGGAAGTGACGGTTCCGGAAATAACCTTAAAGAATGAGAACTTTCCGTATTGGTCGGAAAGGGTCTTGAAGACGATCGCGCTCGGCTGGCCTTTTTCGTCGACTTCGGGAGCGGGGGCGTAATCGCGGATGCCGTCGAGAAGCGGGATTGTCCCGACGCCGCTGAACGCGCTGCCGCAGAAGACGGGGCATACAGTGCCGCTTTTTACGCCTTCGCGAATTCCTCCGATAAACTCCTCGTCGGTAAACTCAACGCCTTCGAAGTATTTCTCCATCAGGGCTTCCGACGTCTCGGCGACATTCTCGGCAAGTATCGAGCGGAGCTCGTTCATGCGTTCCTTCGCTGATTCGGGAACCTGAACTTCTTCATTTTTCGTACCATTGATCCTAAACGCCTTATTGCGCACAATATCGATGACTCCGGTAAGCTTTCCGCCCTCGAAAAGCGGCATCGTTACCGGGCAGACGGAAATGCCGAATGTGTTGCGCAGGTCTTCAAAGGTCTTGTCATAATTGGCATTTTCCTCGTCGAGTTTGGATATATAAAACATTTTCGGCAGATGACGCTCGTTGAGCATCTTTACAGCCTTTTCGGTGCCGACTCCTACGCCTCCCTTGGCGCTGAGAACGACAAGACCGCAATCGGCAACGCGCAGACACTGCAATACTTCTCCGACAAAGTCGAAATAACCGGGTGTGTCGAGCAAGTTTACTTTAACCTGTCCGTATTCAACCGGTACCGGAGTTGCGGAAATGGATATCTGACGTTTTATTTCCTCCGGGTCAAAATCGCATACGGTGGTCCCGTCGGCCACCTTGCCCAACCGGTCGGTTCCCTTGGTGAGGTACAGGATGCTTTCGGCCAGACTTGTCTTGCCGTCGCCTCCGTGCCCCATCAGGCATATATTACGGATGTTCTGAGATGTCGCCATTTGATTTCCTCCTGTTATAAGTATGAAGATACGTTCCCATTGCGATGGCGAATTCTCATTTTTTATGGACCGGACCGCCGCTTATGGGATTTCGTTGGCTGCAGTGACAAATTCAGATCTTACCGTGAACCCTAAATCACTAACCAAACAGTCACTTTCAGAATTATATTATATTAACCGCCCGATTTCAAGTTCTGTTTAGCATTTTTGTGGATATTTTTTATTTTTACCCGCCATCTTTAGTGATTTCGCCCTCAACCCTGCATATTGCGTTAATTTTCACTCTGCCAAATGAAAAACAGTTGACGGTGAAATGCGAAAATGATAATATTTAGCAATTAAAGTACATAATTGTCCGTGTTGTCCATTCATCTCTTTTGATCATAGGACGGAGGTTGCTATGTCAAGTCTGACGGAAAGATTCGGAGCAAATGTTTTTAATGAAGGGGTTATGCGCGAGAGGCTGCCCAAAGAAACATACAGGGACCTGTGCCAGACCATTCAGTCGGGGGCCGAGCTCGATTATTCGACAGCCCTGGTTGTTGCGGCGGCAATGAAGGAATGGGCCATCGAGAAGGGGGCCACCCATTATTGCCACTGGTTCCAGCCCATGACCGGCGTAACCGCGGAAAAGCACGAGAGCTTCATCTCCCCCGCTCCGGGCGGTAAAATTATTATGGAGTTTTCCGGCAAGGAGCTGATAAAGGGCGAGTCGGACGCCTCCTCCTTTCCCTCGGGAGGCCTTCGGGCCACATTCGAAGCCCGCGGTTATACAGCCTGGGATCCGACGTCCAACGCCTTCGTCATAAACAAAACCCTTTACATTCCCACCGCGTTTTGCTCATATTCGGGAGTCGCCCTCGACAAGAAGACCCCGCTTCTGCGCTCGATGTCCGCCCTGAACGAACAGGCCCTGCGTGTTTTGCGGCTGCTGGGCAACAACACGTCAAAGCATGTTACCAGTACGCTCGGGCTTGAGCAGGAGTACTTCATTGTCGACAGGGACCTTTATTTAAACCGGCCGGATCTGGTCTACTCCGGCCGCACCCTTTTCGGCGCGGCTCCGCCTAAAGGCCAGGAAATGGACTACCACTATTACGGGCATATAAAGCCCCGGATTGCAAAGTTCATGGAGCAGGTCGACGAGGAACTCTGGCTTCTCGGCGTGCACGCAAAGACCCGGCATAACGAGGCGGCGCCCGCGCAGCATGAGCTGGCCTGCATATACAATACGTGCAACATAGCCGCCGACCATAATCAGCTCGTCATGGAAATTCTCAAGCAGGTCGCGGAAGAACACGGGCTTGTCTGCCTTCTCCACGAGAAGCCGTTTGCCGGGGTCAACGGATCGGGAAAACATAACAACTGGGGAATGTCAACCGACGACGGCATCAATCTTCTCAAACCCGGCAAAACGGTGAACGACAACAGGCAATTCCTGCTTTTCCTGCTTGCCGTAATAAAAGCCGTCGACGAGTATTCCGAGCTTCTTCGTCTTTCGGTTGCCACATATTCAAACGATTGCCGCCTCGGCGGGCATGAAGCCCCGCCGGCCATCATATCCATATTTCTGGGTGATCGCCTCACAGCACTTCTGAACGCCATTGCCGAAGGCGAGCCTGCGGAAGTCGTCACATCTTCGTGGCTCGACATCGGAGTCGCTTCCATACCGAGGATCAAAACAGACAACACCGACCGCAACCGGACGTCACCGTTTGCATTTACCGGAAACAGGTTTGAGTTCCGCATGCCCGGCTCATCGCTCTCAATAGCCGAACCCAATATCGTCCTGAATACCGCGGTTGCGGAGTCCCTGAGGCAGTTTGCGGACTACCTGGAAGCTTCCGGAAATGTAAACGAAGCGTTGAACGTCCTATTGCGGGAAACCGTTATAAAACACCGCAGGATACTGTTCGACGGCAACAATTACTCCTCCGAATGGGAGACCGAGGCGCGGATCCGGGGACTTCCCGTTCTCAACTCCGCTGTGGAAGCCATTCCGCATTATCTTGACGAAAAGAGCTTCGAGCTGTTCGGACGGCACAAGGTGCTCGACTGCGTTGAAATAAAGTCGCGATGCGATATAGCGCTTGAGAACTATATCAAGACTGCCAGGCTGGAAGCGGAAACGATGCTTGAGATGACGCACCGTCAGATAATCCCGGCCGTCCTCTCCTATTCCGAGCGGGTTTTAACTGTGCTTGAAAAGAAAAATACCCTGATGATCAAGCCAAACATTGAGACTTCCCTCGCGAGGGAACTCAACAGGCTCGGCAATGCCGTCAGGAACAGCGCCGACAAGCTTTCAAAAGCCATGGCCGGCGCTCCCTCGCATAACCTGCTGGAGTCCGCGCAATACTGGCACGACACGGTTCTTCCGATCATGGGAGAGCTCCGCGCGTCGGCGGACAACCTCGAACGTATAACGGATAAGTCCTACTGGCCATTCCCCACCTACGGCGACCTCCTCTTCAGAACCTGACAATGGGACGGTTCTTCCGTTGGGTTTTAAGCAAAAATCAGGGACGGTTCTTCTGTTGGTGTAAAATCCAGCAGATGAACCGTCCCCTTGTTTACTTTTTGGCGTTATCTAAAGTATGAGATGCCGGCGGCGAAAATCGGTTGGTTTTTATTTGAGGGGATATTCTTTGCCACGAAGTCGCCGCGGCGTTCGGAATGGCCCATTTTACCGAGGATGCGGCCGTCCGGGCTCAGGATGCCTTCGATTGCATCCACCGATCCGTTCGGGTTATATTCTATATCCATTGAGGGCTCGCCGTTGGAGTCCACATATTGGAAGGCGATCTGACCGTTTGTACGAAGGCTCTGCAGTACGCTTTCCGGTGCGACAAAACGGCCTTCGCCATGCGAGACGGGCACGGCATGGATATCGCCGACGGAACTGAGCGCCAGCCACGGCGATTTGACCGATGCCACGCGTGTAAGCACATATCTGGACTGATGGCGGCCTATCGTGTTGAAAGTCAGCGTCGGGCAGTTTTCGTCCATCGGCCGGATTTCACCGAACGGAAGAAGTCCCAGCTTTACAAGCGCCTGGAAGCCGTTGCATATTCCGAGCATGAGTCCGTCCCTCTTGTAAAGCATCTCACGGGTGGCTTCCGCGACCAGAGGATTCCTGAAGAACGATGTAATGAATTTGGCCGAGCCGTCGGGCTCGTCGCCGCCCGAGAAGCCGCCCGGAAGAATTATAATCTGCGCCCGTCCGATGAGCGACGCAAATTCCCTTACCGACTCGTCGAGAACCGATGCGTTAAGGTTCCGGATGACGAAAATATCGGCTTTTCCGCCGGCGGCCTCCACGGCTCTCGCTGTGTCGACCTCGCAATTCGTTCCGGGGAACACAGGGATGAGCGCCAAAGGCCTGGCTATCCTTTCACCGCGAACGACCGGGCTTCTTTCATAGCAGGAAACGGTTTGCGCGGTTTTCCCTGCTAAATCGCACTTTGTCGGGAAAACGCTCTCAAGCGGAGCTTCCCATGCCTTCAGCAGCTCTTCAAGCGCCGCTTTTCTGAATGCGATTTCAATCGCGGGGTCGGCCGACGTCCTTCCGATGAAAGCGCCGCAATCCAGCGGTTCGCACGCCTCGACGATGATGGCCGTGCTCGCATTTCTGAAAAAATACTCAACGTCGATCGTACCGAGAGCCTTGAAGCCGATCATATTGCCGAAGGCCATTTTGACAACTCCTTCGGCTATGCCATGCCGTCCGCATGCCCAGGCGGAAACTATCTTCTTATCCTTAACGAGTTTATTTATTATTCTCCATATCGCTTTAAGATCTTCGTAGCTATATACGGAGGGAGCCTCGAAAACATAAACTGGATTTCCGGCCTTTTTAAACTCGGGCGAGAGAATAACCGAGGCATCCTCCGCGGCAATCGCAAAGGAGACAAGCGTCGGCGGAACGTCAAGATCCATGAATGACCCTGACATCGAGTCCTTACCGCCGATTGCGGCGATCCCGAGCCCTTCCTGCGCATCGAAAGCCCCGAGCAGGGCGGATAAAGGCTTTCCCCACCGCGCCGGATCGTTTCTGAGCTTCTCGAAATATTCCTGCAAAGTCAAATACACATTTCTATAATCGCACCCGGCGGCGACAAGCTTTGAAACCGATGTCACCACCGCGGTGACGGAGCCTTCGAACGGGTTTTGCTCCGATATGTACGGATCGAACCCGAAGGACATGACTGAACAGGTGGACGTGCTGCCCTCCTCCACGGGAAGCAGGGCGGCCATGACCTGCGCGGGGGTTCTTTGGGTGCGCCCGCCGTAGGGCATTAATACCGAAGCCGAACCGATTGAACCGTCGAAACGCTCGACAAGCCCGCGCTGGGAAGCAACGTTCAGATCGGAAACCAGCGTGAAAAGCCGTTCTTCTATCGAACCGGTCCGCTGTTCGCCCATCGGCTCCGGAAGCGGTTTTACCGCCGCCCTTTGGCGCTTTGTCGCTCCGTTCATGTTCAGGAACTTCCTGCTTATGTCGACTATCGTCTTTCCGTTCCAGATCATCTTCAGGCGCGGTTCTTTTACAACCTGTGCAACAACGGCGGCCTCCAGGTTTTCCTTTCCGGCCTCTTCAATAAACTTGTCCGCATCCGAAGCAGCGACCACAACGGCCATACGCTCCTGCGATTCCGATATGGCGAGCTCGGTCCCGTCGAGCCCCTCGTATTTCTTCGGCACCTTGTCGAGATCGATCATAAGACCGTCGGCGAGCTCCCCTATCGCCACGCATACCCCGCCCGCTCCGAAATCGTTGCAGCGCTTGATCATCCGGGAAACCTCAGGCTTCCTGAATAGACGCTGCAGCTTGCGCTCCTCGGGCGGGTTGCCTTTTTGGACCTCCGCCGAGCACTCGGTAATCGAATCGAGCGTATGGGTTTTGGATGAACCCGTGGCTCCTCCGCATCCGTCCCTTCCGGTGCGGCCGCCGAGAAGGATCACAAGATCTCCCGGCTCCGGCCTTTTGCGGACAATTCTTGAATATGGCGCGGCTCCTACTACGGCGCCGATCTCCATTCTTTTTGCAACATAACCCGGATGATAGATTTCGTGTACAAGGCCTGTCGCAAGCCCGATCTGATTTCCGTAGGACGAATAGCCCGCGGCGGCGGTCGTGGTCAGCCTGCGCTGCGGGAGCTTTCCCTCGATCGTCTCGGAGAGGGGCACGGTGGGATCGCCTGCTCCGGTGACCCGCATCGCCTGATAGACGTAGGATCTTCCCGAAAGGGGGTCCCTGATCGCGCCGCCGAGGCATGTTGCGGCTCCTCCAAAGGGTTCTATTTCCGTCGGGTGGTTGTGAGTCTCGTTTTTGAACATCAAAGCCCATTCTTCGGGTTTTCCGTCGATATTGGCGGTGATGCGGACGCTGCAGGCGTTAATCTCCTCCGACTCGTCAAGTTTCGGAAGAAGCCCGCGTTTTTTCAGAAGCTTTACTCCCATGGTCGCGATATCCATAAGCGTTACGGGACGCTCATCCGCGGCGTCGCCGTAGACTTCGCGCCGCGCCTTCAGGTATCGCTCGAACGCTTTGTTTACACGTTCGTCCTCAATCGCGATTTCCATCAGATGGGTTGAAAACGTGGTGTGGCGGCAATGGTCGGACCAGTACGTATCCACGACCCGGAGTTCTGTCAGAGTGGGGTCGCGCTTTTCTATCCTGAAATAATCCTGGAGGAATATCAGGTCTTCAATGTCCATTGCAAGGCCATATTCGTTAAGAAGCTTATTAAGATCTTCCCTGTCGAGCTTTATGAAGCCGTCGAGGACTTTTATATCTCCGGGGATGGGATATGTCTGCTTCAGAGTGGCGGGTTTTTCCATCGAAGCCTGGCGGGAATCCACCGGGTTTATCAGGTATTTCCTGATACAGTCCATCTCGTCCTCATCGAGCTTTCCGCCGAAAACATATACCTTGGCGGATAAAACCGAAGGCCTTTCCCCGCAAGTCATTATTTGAATACACTGCGCGCATGAGTCCGCGCGCTGGTCATACTGCCCGGGCAGCGCTTCCACTGCGAGAACGCAGTATTCTCCCTCAAGCTCCGGAAGCTGCTCGTCATAACAGAAATCGGTTTGGGGTTCCGACAGGATCGTCTGCCGGGCTTTTTCATAAACCGACCTGTCTATGCCTTCCAGATCATACCTGTTGAAGATACGTATGTAATCCGTCTTGATTCCGAAAGAGGCCGCAAGCTCCGAACGGAGGGTGCCTGCTTCGATGTCGAAACCCGGCTTTCTCTCGGTAAAGCATCTGAAAACTGCCATATTCACACCGCCATATCCTGATAATACTGCCGATCTAACTGCGCGATATTATTGCGATAAAGTGATGACGCACTTATTTTACCTTATAATCCGACATATTACAATTATTAAAACGTAATAGCAAAAATGCCTCCAAAGCGGCAATTACGTACACATTAACACAAAGAACGAAAAAACAGCCACGGATCGGGAACAGAGGTTCCCCGACCCATGGCTTAATATATATCGCTTATCCCGCGTAGTTGTCGAAATACCCCTGAACAAGGACAATCGGAGTTCCCTTGTCTCCGCTGCCGCTTACGAGATCGCACAGGCTTCCGATCAGATCGGTGATGCGGCGCGGAGTGGTTCCCTCGGACTCCATCCGTCCGCTGAGGTCGGAGTCCTTTTTTCTTATCTCGGATTTTAGCGCCTCTTCGAGCTCCTTTCCCCGCAGGTCGCCGAACCGGTTGTCCGCAAGGAACTTCAGCTTCAGTTCGTTTGGAGTTCCGCCGAGGCCCTTTGTATAGGCCGGAGCCACAACGGGATCGGCGAGCTCCCATATCCCGCACACGGGATCCCTGAACGCTCCGTCACCATAAACCATTACCTCTATATTTTTCCCGGTCTCGGCTTTCAGACGCGCCGCAACTTCCTCGACAAACCTGTCGCAGTCGCGGGGAAACAGCTTTACGCTGTCTTCGGTCGCCTTGTTGGAGCCCAGCAATCCGTAGCGTTCGTTGTATCCGCTGCCTTCAAACGAGGAGGTCAGAATATCGTCAAGCCCGAAAACTGCTGTTGCCCCGCCCGCTTTGAGTATGCGCTTCGTGCGGGATCTTCCGTGGATATCGCAGGTTATTACCGTTTTGGTATATTTGAGAATGTGCCTGGGATCGTTTGAGAAGATAATTTTAATGTTGCCGCCGAGGCTTTTATAGTATTCTACATAATCGACTCCGGTGAACTTATGGACGGTCTTGCCGAAAAGCTTTTGCCATTCTTCTTCTGTAAATGCGTCGGTATACGGATTTACGCCCTTTTCGTCAAGTGTATCAATGCTTATAAGTTGGTTTCCGACCTCGTCGGACGGATAGCTTAGCTGGAGAATTACCTGCTCCGCGCCCATTGCGATACCCTTCAGAAGGATCGCAAAGCGGTTCCGGCTGAGTATGGGAAATATCACGCCGACGGTGCCGCTGCCGGTCTTCTGGCGGACGTCTCCGGCAATCTGGCCAATCGTTGCATAATTGCCCTGCGCTCTTGCGACAACAGCCTCGGTAACTCCGACAACATCCCGGTCATTCAGGGTATAGCCCTCGGTTTTTGCCGAATTGAGCACCGAATCGCAAACTATTGCGACCAAATCGTCACCCTGCTTTATGATCGGCGTGCGAATGCCTTTTGCCTGTGTTCCTATGGTTCTCATGTAGAATCCTCCGGTTTTTTGTCGTCGAAAAATGATTGACTGGTACCATCAATTGTATTATACTTAATTTCACTTAATTAGTATAATTGATAATTATTATGCATTACATAAGGTGTGCTTATATGGCTGTTAACCTTGAACTTTATCGTATCTTCTACTCGGTGGCACGGGCAAAGAGCATTTCCCAGGCCGCGCGCGAGCTCTTTATATCTCAGCCGGCGGTGACACAGGCGATAAAGCAGCTGGAGAAGGAACTCGGAGGCCTGCTCTTTACCCGCAGCGCCCGCGGCGTTACGCTCACCCGCGAGGGCGAGCTGATGCTCGATTATGTTGAACGCGCTCTCGATCTGATCAAGGGCGGCGAAGGCCGTTTTCAGGAAATGCTGAATCTTGAGCGCGGGCATATAAGCATCGGAGCAAGCGACAGCATTTGCAAGCATTTTCTTCTCAAGCACCTCGAGGTTTTCCACGAGCGGTATCCCCACCTCGAAATCCATGTGACTAACCGCACTTCACGGGAAACAATACAGCTCCTTAAGGACGGCGCCGTCGATATCGGTTTTGTCAATCTTCCGATCGACGACGAGCCCCAGCTGGCCATAACCACCTGCCTTGCGCTCCACGACTGTTTTGTCGCCGGGCCGAAATACTTCGAAGCCGCCGCCGAAATACACGACCTGAAAACCCTTTCGGAACAGCCTATTCTGCTTCTTGAAAGGGAAAGCAACACTCGCATGAAGCTGGACGAGTTCATAAACGGTCTGGGCATAGATCTGAAACCTGCAATCGAGCTCGGAAGCCTCGATCTCCTTGTTGAGTTTGCCAAAATCGGTCTGGGATTTGCGTGCGTCATCGAAGAGTTCATTACCGCAGAGCTTTCCACAGGACAGCTTCGCAAGGTAGAGCTTGAAGAGAGGCTTCCCGAGCGGGCGATCGGACTTATCCGCATGAGGAACATTCCCGTCTCGCACGCGGCCCAGGCCTTTATGAACATTGTTCTGGAGCAATCACAATAAACTACCGCATCCGTCAGTCTGTGAAACCATGTGCTTGAACTTTTCCTAAACAGCGGTTCACTAATCCCGCAAAAGCATCATATCATTAAATATCGGGCCATATTTTATCGTAATCTTCATTATTTCTCCCATGTCGGCGCTTTTTTCAATAAATGTATAAAGAGCACCTGCGTAACTTTTTTATTCGAATCTACAAGAAAGGATTTGGACTTTACTATGTGCGGCATTGTTGGTTATGTCGGCAGCAAGCAGGCAACCCCCATTCTGATGGAGGGACTGAAAAAGCTGGAATACCGCGGTTATGACTCCGCAGGAGTCGCCGTGTTCGATGGTGAGCGGCTTAGGGTCGTAAAATGCGAAGGCCGTCTGTCAAATCTATATCAAATCACAAACCAGGGATCCGAACCTCACGGGACCGCGGGGATCGGCCATACACGCTGGTCCACGCACGGACGTCCCTCCGATATCAATTCCCACCCGCACACCGGAGGAAACGGGAAGGTTGCCGTCGTACACAACGGCATCATCGAAAACTACATGGAGCTTAAAGAATATCTTGTCTCTCAGGGCATTACTTTCGTAACAGAGACCGATACAGAAGTCGTTGCCCAGCTTTTTGCATATTACTATGACGGCGATTTGCTTAAAACCACACAGCGCGTGATTGAACGGGTTGAAGGTTCGTATGCCCTCGGCTTTATTTGCGAGGATCATCCCGAAACGCTTATTGCCGTCCGTAAAGATAACCCGCTCCTGATCGGGCTGGGATCGGGAGAAAACTTCATCGCTTCCGACGTTACGGCAATACTGGACCATACCCGCGACGTCTATTATGTTGAGGATAAGGAAATAGCATTGATCACATCCTCCTCAGTGGAAATATATGACATGTATTCTCGCAGGGTAAACAAGCAACCGTTTCATGTGGACTGGAACATCGAGTCCGCGGAGAAGGGCGGCTACGAGCACTTCATGTTCAAGGAGATCATGGAGCAGCCTAAAGCGGTTCTCAACACGGTCAGTCCCCGCATAAAGAACGGCAGGATAGCGCTTGACATCCCTCTGACAGCGGAAGATGTGAAAAATATCAACAGAATATACATAGTGGGCTGCGGCTCGGCTTACCACGTCGGAGTCGTCGCAAAGTATATCTACGAAGACATGCTCAGGATCCCTACCACCGCCCAGCTCGCTTCCGAGTTCCGATATGAAAATCCCATCATTGACAAAAATACTCTGGTTATAATCATAAGCCAATCCGGCGAAACCGCCGACTCCCTTGCCGCTCTCCGGGAGGCAAAGCGCCTCGGCGCCAAGGTCCTTTCAATTGTCAATGTCGTCGGCAGCTCGATCGCAAAGGAGTCCGATTACATTCTCTACACATGGGCGGGACCTGAAATTGCCGTCGCCACAACCAAAGCGTATAGCACCCAGCTTAGCTGTGTATATCTTGTCGGTCTGTACATGGCCGACCTTCTCGGAAAGATCGATAATGATACATACGAATCATATCTTGAATCGCTTCATATGCTGCCCGAGCAGATAAGCTCCATTCTTGAAAAGACGTCCCAGTATCAGCAGCTTGCATCAAAGTACTTTAACGCAAAACACATATTCTTTATCGGAAGAAACATCGACTACGCCATATCCCTCGAGGGCTCCCTCAAGCTCAAGGAGATATCGTATACTGCATCCGAAGCATATGCCGCGGGCGAACTTAAGCACGGCACAATCTCCCTGATAGAAGAAAACACACCCGTCATTGCCCTGATGACCTCGAAGCGCCTCTTCGACAAAACCCTCTCCAACATCAAGGAGGTCAAGGCGCGCGGCGCAAGGGTTATCGCCATAGTCTGCGACAGTTCAAAAGACATCTCGGATCAGGTCGACCATGTCATTAAAATACCTGACGTTCTTCCCGAGATGGCGGCTTCGCTCGCGGTTGTCCCTCTCCAGCTTTTCGCCTACTATGTAGCCTCAATGCGCGGCTGCGATATCGATAAGCCGAGAAACCTCGCAAAAAGCGTCACAGTCGAATAAAAACAGACAAAAAGTAAGCGAAGCTGTTATTGTCTAATATAGTCGGTAAATACATTTGACAGTCGGTAATGGGATTAAAAGTCGGTATTATTGAGTTTCTGAGTAACTATGCAACCAATATGTAAGGGACTTTTTGAAACTTTCAAATGATAACTAATGCGAACAGGATAGCACAGTTGGGCTCAGTCATTATGGCTGAGCCTTATTTTATTTGTTTAAGTTAACATTTTAATGTTTTCTCCATCAGGAAAAAACGACCTTTTCGCCAGTCGGCATGTCCACGTTTCTCATATTCATTATTCTCATACAGTCTAAGAAGCATATGGATTCTCAGAAAAAACATCCAGTCTGATTGATAAATACCCCATACTCTTAACTTGTTCTTCGACATGCGATAGAACCTTAGATCCTATACCCTTATTCTGATAATCTGGTGAAACACATAATCTATGAAGTATACATGCGCTTTCATTCGGGTTTTTCCACTCCGCTTCATGATATTCTTCATCACATTCCTGATTTATAACATAAATTGCTATTATCCTATCATTCTCAAGTGCCACATATAATGTTTTCTTATCAATATCATCTGAAAAATCTTTTCGCGCAGGATATAACTCATCCCACTGATTAATTCCCTGATTTTTCATATGTTCAATTGCTTTTCGAACTAAACGGCAGATCTCATCTATATCATCTTTATTGCCTAATCTATATTGCATTTTTATTCCCCACTTTCAACTTTGTTACTTATTTATAGTACCTGTTTGCAGGATCATGTCAATCGGTTATCTATGAAATTACCGGAACGTTGACTCTCATGTCATATTATGTTATATTTTAATCATAAGCGGCGATTTTGTAAGGGGGAAAAGCAAATGGAGACAAGTATCGTCAGGCAGGCAATCATGGATGAGCAAAATAACGTCGTCGGTTATGAGGTCCTGTATAAAGAAGACGACGGAAGTCTATACAACAGGGCGGACACGTCGGCAGCCAATGCGATCGAGAGCTTTCTTAACGATCTTGACAGCGAAAAGTTTTTCGGCGGCAAGACTGCATTCATCACTTTTACCCCGAATCTCCTTCTCAAGGAAATTCCGAAAATGTTCGACGAGAAGAAGCTCGTCATCCAGATCGAAGACAACTCCATCATCCATCCCCTTGCCCAGAAATCCGTTTACAGGTATAAAAGGCAGGGCTACAAAATCGCTGTAAAGGGTTTTGAATTTTCACCTCGCTACTTCGCCATTTTCGACGTTGTTGACATTATTAAAATAGACTTCAGCAAGATTATTGAAAAGTCAACCGTCTCAAATATCATTGAAATTGCTGGAAAACTTAATAAAACCGTAATCGCATATAACGTAAATACCGAAGAAGCATATAAGGACGCAAAGGAAATGGGAGTAAAGCTCAAGCAGGGAGCATATGTGGCCGAATCCCAAACGTCCAAAGTAAGGCGGCTGGATCACCTGCAAAGCAACTTTTTTCAGCTCGTCGTCGAAATCACGAAACCCGAACCGGATATTGACAAGATCACCACAATCATCTCCCGCGATGTTACGCTCGCCTACTCTCTTATAAAGCTTGTAAACTCCGCTTACTTCGCTTTGCGAAATCGTGTGAAATCGGTCAAGCAGGCTCTGATCGTGCTCGGTCTCGATCAGCTCAAGCAGTGGATTTATCTTCTGAGCTTCAGGCCGAACGACGGCAACGCTCCGACTGAACTTATAAAAATATCCTTTTTAAGGGCGAGCATGTGCAGTGAACTCCAGCAGTTCATACCGGATATGACAATTACAACGGCGGAAGCTTATCTGCTGGGCATGTTCTCCACACTGGGCATAATCCTGAATGTACCACTTGAAAAATCGCTGGCGGAGCTGTCTATATCGGATGATGTCAAAACCGCGCTTATCTCCGGCGAAGGGAAAGCAGGCGCTCTCCTGAATCTGGTCAGATGTTATGAAAAAGCCGACTGGCGCGGTGTTTCAAGCCATGCTGCGTTGCTTGGCATACCAAACAGCCTCGTTTCGCAGAAATACCTTGAATGCATCGATTATGTCAATGCAATCTGGGATGAACTCATGCTTCCTTACGACACGATGCAGAAAGATAAAAACGGCAAGTAACATGCTGTGTTTAATTCGTCTATAGCTTTTAAGTGAAAATAAAACGGGTCAATACTCAAGCCCGGTGTCTTCCGCAGGGAAGAACACCGGGCTGTTAAACTCAGAGACTCAGGTTCAGCGATATGTAAATTTTATTTCTCCGTCGTAATAAACGGTACAATGGAATCTTTCGTCAAGTACGGTAATTGTTTCAGCGCCGATATTGATTTTTGTCGGTGGGTATATATGCTGGCAGGTAAGCCTGCAGTTAGTATTGTTTGCAATGATTTCTTCAAGTGCTTCCGCTCTTTTTTTGCAATCCGCGAGCCTGTCGGTAATCTCCGGGTACTCCTTCTGCAGGTTTATAAGGATCGACTTGTGCTTGTCGGTCAGCTTGCGGGATGCCGCATGCTGCTGAATGAACTGCACATCAAGAGAAATATCATACAATCTTTTTTCGAGCTTTTCGATTTCTATGGCGAGTTTCCGGCGCTCTTCGATCATCTCCGTCGTAGCGCCGAGTATAATCGTTGTCATGGTGTTCATTCGGTTGCCGATGGTCTTGACTTCGATCGTCTGCAGGGCGGAGCAGACTCCGCCGATTATCGAGCTCCTGCTGCCGGAAACGACAATGTTGGCTCCGCTGTAGACATTCGAATGAATGATCGTATCCGCATACACCGATCCGCCGGCCTTTACGGTGCAGTTTTCTAGATAATGGCAGGAAATATTGCCTTTGGCTTCGATGACACCCTTTCTCATCCCGTTGATGCCCTGCTTCAGCTGGACATTGCCTCCGGCGGAAATATATACTCCTTCAGCTATTCCATAAATAATTACATTACCGCCCGCAACGACTTTATAGCCTTCCAGGACCGAGCCCTTCACCAGCACGTCTCCCGAAAACGTAATGTTACCGGTCGAAGCGTCGACATTCTCCGGAATCTCGAGTATTTCGCTAATGATAAACCGTTCATTCCTATAAACGAGATTTCCGCTCTTGGCCGCAATCAGCTTTGCCCCGTCGTCGGAAAGAACCGTATTCTCCCCCTGCGGAATGTCCGGCATTCTGCCGGGTTTCCCGTAAATCACGGCGCCGTAAATGTTTCGGCCCGAAACAGGTTCGGTCGGGGGATATATTTCGCACAATACCGTTCCTTCCTCTACCTGGTTGATAAGGTTCAGGTCTTTAAAGTCTACTTTTCCCTGTTCGTCTTCCTTGATTGAAATTTGCTTTTCTCTGTCGACAAGTTCAACTATGCGACCGTCAACGCCGTCTTTCGGATAAAGGCCCCTCGCTGCGACAAACGGCTCTTCGTATTTATGCTCGTTTACCTTTTTCGATATTGTCTCCTCTTCAATGCCGAAAATGATATTGCTTTTTGCTAGTTCTTCATATACTGTATCCGCTGTGATATCAGCTCCCCCGTTTTGGGGAGCGTGCAATATAATGGTTGCCGTCATCATATCTGGGGAAACCTTTATTTCTGCCGTCGCATCTTTCGGCGGCAGCTTCTTGTTCTGCGTGTCGGAATCATTTGATTCGTCGGTATTTTGCTGTTCCGGGGCGTTCTCGGGATGAAGGATTGCATTGTTCAAACGAATCGGATCGTCGGGATCGAGCTTTGCAATGGTATCCTGTATTATTTTCTGCAAATCCGCGTCGCCGTTAAGAGGCTGCTCGTCTTCATCAGAGACAGCGTTAAGTTCTTCTTCTTTTTTGCTCGGTTTACTTTTTGCCTCTTTTCCTACAATACGTCTCAGCCAGTCCACATTTGCCCCCCCATCAAATTGCGAATCAGCTCTCAACAATATAATACATCATTTTGCCTACCATGTCCACTCCCCTTTATTTGCGGATTTTATTCTTACTCTTCCGTCTTCCGGATAGAAGAAAAGGGTTCTTCCGTAATCCTTTCCTACGTCCTCGCCTACTATGGGGATTTTCAGCTCGGCCAGCGTCTCTTTTACCGCGGCGACATTTCTCTGTCCGATATTGGCAATCGACGAGGATGTAAGACCTGAGAACATCTGCGCCCCTCCCGCGATTTTGGCCACTATCCTTGAACGCTTTGCACCCATGCTTTCCATGCCCTTTACGAGTTCCACGATCGCCGTATCCGCAAATTTATATATATTGTCTTTGCTTAACGACATCTTGCTTGATGGAAGCATTATATGCGAAAGTCCGCCTATGCGGGTGGACGGATCGTACAAGCAAATCCCGACGCATGAGCCAAGCGCATATGTAACGAGTACGTCGGGCGCTCTCGCCATGTTTATCTGCGATATACCAACAGTGATAATATTACTCATAAATCAATTCCCAAACTTCTCATTATTTTTTCAAGAGAATCAACCTCCGGGATTAGTAAAACATGGCTTGTCGCGTGGTTCTCTCCGCTTTCAAACTGATCCTCTATCAAAATGATTTTATCGCTTATATTGGCGAAATAGATGGCGGGTACGCTCAGTATGGCTCCGGCCATATCGACGCACATGTCGGGCACCGAAATAATAATACGCATGTTTGTCATCTGGGATACCGCATTTACATATGACGAAGCCATGATGTTTGACATCTCGCTCAGCGCGGAGTTGCACATCTCGTTCATGTCGGAGAAATCCGCGGGATTTTCGCCGAGAAGAGAGCCGAGTATCATATCCGCAAAGTCCTTTTTCATCAGGAACATGATCATGCCGTTGATATCTCCCTCAAGAGTCAGGAGCAGCCCTATAACCATGCTTTCCGGTCCTCCGAGGATTTCCGCCACCTCTGTGAAGCTTAGAATCTTTACAACTGGTACCGTGATTCCCACCGGTTTATTGAGCATTGTCGCCAGGGAGGTAGCCGCATTCCCTGCGCCGATATTTCCAAGTTCGCGCAGTACGTCTATTTGCAGATCGTTCAGTTGACTGTAAATGTCATTAGTCAAAGCATTCATCTCACTTCATAAAGTTTGTTATGAGTGCGTTTTCAGCGCAGATTATTTACAATCTGCTCTATTTCGTCCGCAGTCTGGACAATCCTGGCACTAAGCTGAAACGCGCGCTGCGCCTCGATCAGGCCCACCATTTCTTCTCCGATGTCAACCGCCGATGCTTCCAGGTATCCCGACCTGATGTCAGCCGCATCGCTGAAATACACCGGCGCCGCTGCCCCCGAAGCCGCGCTCGCAAGCCAGCGGCCGCTGCCCGCACGGTCCAGCGCGTATGGGTTATCGAAATTAAAAATGCCGATGCTGTCTTTAACCTGTTCATAATCCGGAAGGCCGGTTTCATAATTTAAATCGACGGTCACATATCTTCCATACCTGTCCAGTACTCTTGCTCCATCTTCCGTAACCAGATATGTACGATAATTTTCGAGGGACATGCTGAAGCTGCCTTTTCTGGTATACTCGACAGCACCGTCTTTTTCGACTGCAAAGAAGCCTTCACCCGCTATTGCGAAATCGAGAGGATTGCCCGTCGCGGTAAGCGTACCCTGCCGGAAGCTGATCCGGTTCTGCGACTGCCTGACTCCGTGTCCGGCCATTTCACCGTTTCCGGCATTCACGTCCATATTTGTGTAAACAAGGCTGTCGAACACCGCTTTTTCGGGCTTGTAGCCAACCGTGTTGACGTTTGCGATATTGTGAGCCGTTTTGTCGAGCTTTTTCTGATTTGCGATCATTCCGGATACGCCCGTGTTGAATATTGTGTTCATAAAGAAGTCGCTCCTTCGGGTAATCAAATTTCTATCGGTCACAGGCTTGCGATTTGGGTCGCCGCTTTTTGGTTTATCTGATCGAGTCCCTTCAGTATCTGGCTGCAGGCCTGGAAGTTTCTCTGCGCTTCCATAAGCAAGGAAAGCTCGCGGTTAAACTCGACATTGGATTTTTCCACCGCATACTGTAAAAGCATAGTGCCTTCCGGCAACGGGAAATACGCTCCTCCGGGCACGCCACCCTCCGCCGTATACGTGTAAAGGCCGTTTGCTTCCTTCTGCAGCAGAATATACTGTTCGGGGATGAATATAAGCATTGAGTCGGTCGCAAACTGATTCGGCAATGTCACGGTTCCGTCCGGCGAGATCGTGAACTCGCTGCCGCCGACATATATCGGTCCGTTTTGCCCGAGAACCCTTCCTATGCCCTCCAGAACCAGATATCCCTCTTCGTCGGCGCTGAAGCTTCCGTTTCGGGTGTAATAAATGTTATCCTGTCCCTGTATGCAGAAAAAACCTTCGCCGCTTATGGCGATATCAAACGGGCTGTCGGACTCGACAATAATACCGGCTTCATAATCGGACGCGACCTCGCTCAGTATTCTTATTGGCGAGCCGGCACCGATGCGGGCGGTGTTCCCTTTTTCCAGCCTTGTGAGCATTTCCTGCTCGAAGGTTGTGCTGATCACACGCTCCGCTTTATACCCCGGTGTATCCTGGTTTACAAGATTGTTTGCTATTGCGTTTAGCGTCCTCTGCTGCATGAGCATTCCCGATGCGGCTGTGTAAAACCCGTTATACATGGCGCTCACCCTTTCAAATATAAATCGATTTTATCCTTAAGCCTGCCAAGCGCTTTCGAATGTATCTGGCATACTCTCGACTCGCTGACTCCGAGGACCTTTGAGATCTCGGCCAGCTTCAGATTTTCGTAATAATAAAGAGAAACGACAAGCCTCTCCCGTTCAGACAGTTCGTCAATGGCCGTTACCAGCTGGTCCTTCAGCTCTTTCCGGAAATACGACTGCTCGGGCTGGCCCTGGTCGTTGACAAGGGAAGGCATCGATTCCTCCTGCGACGCAGTTTCAAGCATCGACTCGAAGGAGACCACCATCGCACGGGAAAACTCAGAGTAATGTCTTGCAAGTTCGTCCTCAGAAATGTTCAGAAAATCGGAGATTTCCTTGTCCGTCGGTTCGCGCATAAGCGTGTTTGACAGCTCGTCGTATGCAGCGGCCACTTCTTTGGCCGTCTTCCGAACCCTTCTGGGACGCCAGTCCTGTTTCCGGACAAAATCAATGACAGCTCCGCGTATCCTCATAAAGGCGTAGGACTCGAATTTAACCTCTTTGTCCGGCTCAAACCGCTCGATACAGTCTATCAGCGTCAGAATTCCCTGGTTTACTATATCTTCAACGTCGGCATAGTTGGATACTATTCCCCGCATTTGGTGGGCCACCGTTTTCGCTATGTAGCTGTATTTTAAAACAAGCTCGTTGCGAAGATCGGCGTCGCCGGTTTCCTTGTATCTTTTCAGCAGGTCCTCGGCATCCGGCTTCTTAACGGCGCTGGCTCCTTCCCGCAAGAATTAAAACCCCTTTCCCGTTTTTTATATTGAAATATTGCCAAGAGACTGGATCTGTATGTTCGTATCGATCTCGCTGAAGGACAGCACCGTTATATTGGGGTAAAACTGGTCGATCAGCTTTTTGAAGTAAACCCGTACAATCGGCGAAGTAAGGACTATCGTATACTGCACCAGATCCTTTATCTTGTTTATCTCGTTTGCCGTGGCTGTCATGATGTTTTGGATCACCTGAGGCTCGAGCGAGAGATATGACCCGTTGTCCATCTTTTTGACCGACGCCATGATCTGGTTTTCGATCTGAGCGTCGACGGTAACGACCTTGATCTGACCCGCTTCGGCAAACCGTCTGGTAATGGACCGCCTCAATGCCTGGCGCACATATTCCGTCACTATGTCGATATCCTTGACGGTGGGCAGATAATCGCCCATCGTTTCGATAACGGTCTCAAGGTCGCGTATCGGAACGCCCTCGCGCAGGAGATTTGCCAGAACCTTCTGGAGTTCCCCGACTGGAACCACCGACGGAATAAGGTCCTTAACGAGCGTCTCGTTGGTCTTCTTAAGATTTTCGAGGAGAGTGTTTACTTCCTGTCTCGTCAGCAGTTCATGCGCGTGCTGCTTAATAACCTCGGAGAGGTGCGTGATAATGACGGATGTGGGATCGATAAGGGTATAGCCGGCAAGTTCCGCCCTTACCCGCTTGTCCTCGCTGAACCATTTCGCCGGAATTCCGAACGCAGGCTCTATTGTATCTATTCCGTCGATCTGGTCGGTGACATCGGAAGGCGCCAGGGCCAGGTAGTGATCGACAAGCACATCCCCGCGCGCTACTTCTTCTCCCTTGATCTTGATGACATATTGATTCGGGTTGATCCTGTTGGAATCCTTAAGCTTAACGGATGGTATGACCATGCCCATTTCCGTCGCGTACTGCTTGCGGAACATAACGACACGGTCAATGAAGCTTCCGCCGACGCCCTCGTCAACCAGGGGAAGAAGGCTGTAACCGAATTCCATCTCGATGGGCTCGACGGTGAGCAAGCTATATACATTGTTAATATCACGATAATAAACGGCTTCGCTTGTTATCTCCTGAGTCGGCTGCACTTCCTGGGGAGCGGAAAGCGCAAGTCGCATGCGCTGCCTTAAAAGGATGCCGACCGTAAGAAGCGTGACGGACACTATCGCTATCTGCAGGAACGGGAACCCCGGGATAAGCCCGATCATTCCGATTGTTGCTCCGGCGATTATAAGAACGATCGGCTGAGAGAAAAACTGCTTTATAACGTCGCTGTTAAGATCGGACTCGGAAGCCGAGCGCGTTACTATCATACCGGTTGCAACCGATATTAAAAGCGCGGGCATCTGGGATATCAGCCCTTCGCCTACGGTGGAGGTCATGTAAAGCTGTATAATTTCCTCAAACGTTCCGAGCTTGTTGATAAAGCCGATGATAACTCCGCCTATCAGGTTTATAAGCATTATAATGATGGAGACGATTGCGTCGCCTTTAACGAACTTAGAGGCGCCGTCCATCGAACCGAAGAAATCGGCTTCACGCTGGATCTTTGCGCGCCTGATCTTTGCCTGGTCCTCGTCAATGAGACCGGAGTTCAGATCGGCGTCGATTGCCATCTGCTTTCCGGGCATCGCGTCGAGAGTGAAACGCGCCGATACCTCGGCCACGCGCTCGGAGCCCTTGGTAATGACAATGAACTGGACTATGACGATTATAAGGAATATGACAAAGCCGACCACCGGGTTGCTGCGTATAACGAACTCTCCGAAGGTCTGTACAACCTGTCCGGCATATCCGTTCTCAAGAAGTATGAGCCTTGTGGACGAGATGTTCAGCGCAAGCCTGAAAAGCGTGGTTATAAGGAGAAGCGAAGGAAATATCGAAAACTCAAGCGCTTCCTTTATGTACATCGTCGCAAGGAGGATGATGAAGGAAAGCGACAGGTTTATGATGAACATGAAATCCAGAAGCTCGGGAGGCAGCGGGATAATGATCATCATGATGATAAGAACGACAAATACCGATACGACGTTGTTGAATATCTTCATGTTCCCACCACCTCTCTGCATGTAATGCTTCTTATGTGATAAAACCGTTTATTTTCCCGCTTCTTTTTCTTTTCTGAGATTGTAGACAAACACGAGCACCTCGGCAACCGCCTGATAGAACTCGGCCGGGATTTCAGCATCCACCTCGACCGACTCATATAGAGCCCTTGCCAGAGGTTTGTTTTCGGTGATAATTATGTCGTGCTTTTCCGCTTCATGTATTATGCGGAGCGCGAGACTGTCAGCGCCTTTTGCAAGCACAACCGGCGCATTGTTAACCTCGGGGTCATACTTGATGGCCACGGCATAATGCGTGGGGTTACGGATAACCACATCGGCTTTCGGGACATTCTGCATCATGCGCATCTGGGCCATTTTGCGCTGCCTTTCCTTGATCTGCCCCTTGACCTGCGGGTCTCCCTCGGTCTCCTTGTATTCCTCCTTGATCTCTTCCTTCGACATGCGGAGGCTTCTTTCATAGTCCCACCATTGATAGAGATAGTCAAGCGCCGCAATGAAGATGAATACGGCCGCTGAAGCGGTGACTATGCTCATTATGAGATCTCCCAGATATGACACGGCATTCTCAACCGACATGTCCATCAGACGCGGGAGGAGAAGGAATTTCTTATACAGATTTGAATATATGATATAGCATAATATCGCTATTTTTATAAGTGATTTGGCGAGCTCCACCAAAGCGCGGAGCGAAAACATCTTCCGTATACCCTGAAGGGGGTTCAGCCTGCTGAACTTGAACTGAATGGTTTTTGTTGTAAACAAAAGCCTTGTCTGGGCCAGAGTAAGCACCACGGAAACCAGTCCGCCGATCAGCAGCAGGGGCAAAACGGTAGTGGCGAACACGACCATTATATCTATGGCCAGCTTCCTTGCGTCGTATATGGTCAGCTCGGTAACCTCGCCAGTCATTGCAATGATTTGCCTTGTGCGCTGTTCGATTGTCCGCAGGATGCCCGGAGCCAGGCCCTTTAGGGCGAAAAACATTGCGATAAGGGAAAAGATTATTACTATTTCCCTGCTCTGAAAGACATTGCCCTTCTTGCGTTCATCCTGTTTCCGTTTTGGCGTTGCCTTTTCAGTTCTTTCTCCGGCCAGATCGATCCCCCCTTACGGTCCGGGCGGCCGCGGTTTTCATGCCGCGGCGGCTTTTAAAGCGTTTCTCATGCTGTCAAACAGGATTCCCAGGTAGTTGTCCAGAAAAGCGGAAATCGGCGCCGCGAAAAGGAAAAGGAGAAACAGGCCCAGCAAAAGCTTCATCTGGATGTTAAGCACGAAAACATGAATCTGCGGAATGATTTTCATAAGGACGCCCATCGCCGCCTCCAGAGTAACCTGGGCGACCAGAAAAGGCAGCCCGACCTTGACGGCGAGCATAAACAGCCCGGAGAAAAGCTCGATAAAAAACATTCCGATATTCGTGTTGAAAGTCATGGCGCCGACCGGCACAATCTGATACGACGCCGCAAAAACTCGTATAAGCTCAAGATGCGCATTCGTCGCGAACAGATAGAGAACAAAAAGGAGCGAAAGGATTGTGCCGGAGACCGACATCTGGATGCTCGAACCGGGATCAAAAACCTTCGACATCGACAATCCGAGCGAGTAATCGAGAAAATCGCCCGCAAAGAGAAGCATGTAGTAAAACAGCTGGAATACGAAACCGACCGCAACACCGCACAGCAGCTCCATGAAGATCGCGAGGACATAGTCAACGTCGGTAAACGACGAAAGCAGCGAACTGTCGACCGCGGGTGCGATCAGAATGGACAGGCACAGTATGAACGCCATGCGAAGCATGGACGGTATGTTGCTTCTGCGAAAGAGAGGATTTATGGCAATCATGCCGCACATCCGCACAAACACCAGCAGCATGGCGGCCAGGTCTTTAAAAAGCAGGCTCACAGCGCTCCCTCGAGGTTCTTCATAATGTCAAACAAATACTCCATGAACTCAATCAGGACGGTTGTCATCCATGACCCCAATATGAGAAGAAGCAAAGCGATGGCTATGACCTTCGGGACAAAAGTGAGAGTCTGCTCGTGTATTTGCGTGGCGGCCTGGAAAATCGCGATAATAAGGCCAATGACGATGCTGACTATTAGCATCGGCATCGACAGCTTCAGCGCTACCAGGAGCGCTTCTTTCATAACCGTCAGAACCTGGTCGGCAGTCACGTAAATTTCGCCTGCCTTTCTTCAGCTTTATGTACGTTATCGGAATCCCTGCACGAGGGTGCCAAGGAGCAGGTTCCACCCGTCGACAAGAATAAACAGCAAAACCTTGAACGGCAGCGAAATTGTCGTGGGCGGCAGCATAACCATTCCCATCGACATCAGCGTGCTTGACACGACGATATCGATTATGAGAAACGGCAGGAACAGCAGAAATCCTATTGTGAAAGCCCTTTTAAGCTCGCTTGTTATAAACGAAGGCACCACGATTTCCAATCCCAGAGCATCGGCAAGCTCCTCGTTGCCGTTAACCTGGGAGACATCCGTCCCCGAAATGCTGAGAAACAACTGAAGGTCCTTCTTGTGGGTCTGCCTCAGCATAAAGGCCTTCAGAGGCTTTACCGCGTTTTCTTTTGCCTGCTCAATCGTTATCAGGCCCTCCCTGTAGGGTTTATATGCCTTCTCGTCGATCTCCTTAAAAACGGGCGACATCACGAAAAGCGTCATAAAGAGCGAAAGTCCTATGAGAACCTGATTAGGGGGGGATTGCTGCAATCCAAGGGCGTTGCGGAGAAACGACAGGACAACGATGAACCTCGTAAAGCTCGTCATCGTCAGCAGCAGCGAAGGGAGAATTGATACTATGACAAGAAGGAACAAAACCTCGATTGTCCCTAAAGCACCGTCGGTCCCTTCTTCCGGATTTATATCCAGGGATATTCCCGCGGCGTTGGCTTTTGCGCCATAAACCGAAAACAGCAATACGGAAAGTAAAAAAGTTACGGTAAAAAGAAGAAGGAACTTCTTCCAGGAAAATCTTATTTTAGTGCGGCAGGTCCGGGCGGTCATGAGCCGAGTCCTCCTTTCGGATCATTTCCGCCGGTCCCATCGGGACCCTTGAACGGATTTTCATGCTTCTTGCTGTCCAGAACCCTGCGAATAATCGAGTGGAAGTCCGACGGCTGGGAAACATCCTTCTGCTTAAGCTCCGTCGGGTCGATGTCCGACAGCTTGGTTATCTGGCCGGACGTTATGCCCAGAAGCATGGTCCGGGTGCCTGCTCGGACTATCATCAGGCTCTTGTCCTGTCCGATGAAATGCCGGTCGATTACTTCTATGTTACCCCCGCTCTGTCCGCCTCCCATTCTTCTTCCGAGCCAACGGGCAGAAAAAAAGGCGAGAAGCAGAACCGCTACTAAAACAAGCAGCGCGAACAGGATCGACCATATATCGTTTCCGTTTACAGGCATAATAACCTCCATCCCGGCGCAAGGACCCGGATTAAGCCGAAAATAGTACGGCGGCCGAGGGCTGCGCCGTCAGCCAAGTATCTTTGACACCGTCTGCAATATTCTGTCGGGCTTGAACGGTTTTACAATAAAGTCAAGCGCACCGTAGCGTATGGCGTCGACAACCATGGATTCCTGTCCCATAGCGGAGCACATAACAACCTTTGCGTTCTTGTCAAAATTGCGGATGGCCTGCAGTGACCTGATACCGTCCATGTTCGGCATTGTAATGTCCATGATCACCAGGTCCGGCCGCTCCACCTGATAAAGCTCGAAAGCTTTCTGCCCGTCGGATGCCTCGATCAGGTTTGTATAGCCGTGCTTTGTCAGGGTATCGTTGATCATCATACGCATGAATGCAGCGTCATCCACAATCATTATCTTTTGGCTCATACTCCGTCTCCTCAAAGTTTAAAGTTTAATAATGTTTATTATGTTTTTGTCTATTTACTTATTGGCTGTTCCTTCAACGGAGCTGATAAGCTCCTTTGTTCCCACAATCTCCGTTATTCTGACGGCGAAGTTGTCGTCGATCACGACCACATCGCCCCTGGCCATTAACTGGCCGTTAACAATCACATCCACGGGCGCACCCGCCTGTTTTTCAAGCTCTATTATCGAACCCTGATTGAAATCCATTATTTCCTTTATCTTCTTTTTGGTCCGTCCGATTTCAATGGATACGTTCAGAGGAATATTCATCAGCATATCGATATTCCCGCTCATGAGTGGCTCCGATAAAACCGGCGGCTGGTTTGAAAAATGCGGAAACTGGACGTTCTGGACATTGACAGGCTGCTTCAGTACCGTGTTTTCCTTTGTCTGGGCGGCGTTCTGTTCCCCGGATTCTTTAAGGTTGCGTAAGTTTGCGGCGACCGCCTGCTTTCCGTCCGGACCGATTTGAGCGCCAGGGGTCTGCTGCGGATTGAACTGGGGCACCGCCTGCGGAGGATACATGGGATACGGCTGCGGATATGGCGGAGGATACTGTCCCGGATAGGGATACGGCATGCCCTGCGGGTATTGCATACCCGGGTAGTATGGAGCCTGCGGCATATACCCCTGAGCATACTGGTTGAGTCCGGGAGTATCCGTATACCCTGCGGTTTGCGGCGGATACCCGGGCATGACCGGCGCATAACCGGGCTGGGGCTGTGCATGGCCGGCCGCCTGCTGCGGAGATGCGGGTTCCTGCCTGACGAAACCCTGCGGCTGCTGCACCGGCTCCTCATGTCCCTGTGCGGGCACCGGAGGAACAGCGGACACTGGCGGAGCAAAGGTCTCGGTATCCGTACTTGATTCGACGGGGCGATCCTCGGCTTGGGTTTTTTCACCGTCTGATACGGGTGCGGGATTCGGCGGCAAACCTTCGGACGAATTATCCGCGGGAAGCGGCCGCTTTTCCTCGGGAGCCGGAGGTGCGGCGGCCTTTTCCGGCTCTTCACCGTTAAGGAACTGGTTGATGATCAGTCGGGCAAGGTCGCATGTCATCACGCAGACAAATTCGCTCTTCATTATGTCCGCTATGGTCAGGTCAAAGAATATGGCGACAATATTTTCGCCGGTGTCGGCACCGATGGCCGAGCTGAAGGTGTTGTTCTCGTCCATGATGGTGGCGGTCGGCGTCGAAATGTTTATGCTGCGCCCCAGAAACTCGGAGAGGGCTGTTGCCGAAGCTCCCATCATCTGGTTCATAACCTCGCAGGCTGCGCTGATGCTCATCTCGTCGAAAACAAAGTCGTCGCGAGGCGGCTCGTCGATGCCCATGAGCTGGTTGATTATATATTGAATATCCTTTTGCCTGAACACCATGATGTTCGATCCGGTGATCCCCTTCACATAGGTGATCTTTACCATCATGGCCGGCTCCAGATCGGAGTAATCGAGTTTACTGACTTCCCTGACAAAAACCTTCGGAGTTGTAATAAGAACCTGCTTGTCAAGCATTGAGGAAACCGCTGTGGCGGCGGCGCCCATGCTTATGTTCAGTATTTCCCCTATCGCGTCAATTTCAAGTTCCGACAAAATTATGTTATTATGTTCTGTCTTCGGATCCATATCCATAATCTTCTCCTCTATAGTAAACGCTCTATTTTAATTGCTTTCTTCAGTCTTGTCTGGCCCAGTTTTGCTTCAAACCAGGGCTCGTTCTCTACCATGACGCAAACATCGCTGCTGGCGCTGACATGCAGGGGAATCACATCGTCTACCTGAAGCTGAAGCACATCCTGAAGGTCAAGCTGCATTTCATGCAGCACAGCCTTGACTTCAAGCTCCGAATTCGTTATTGCCCTGAGGATGGTCTGTTTTCGCAGGTTTTCCTTTTCTATATCGATCTTTTTCGATATCCTGACGTACTTCGAGCTGAAGCGCCCGATGATCTCCTCAAGGTTTGCGGCTGGAATGCAAAAGCTTATGTTGCCGGTAACGTCCCGGATCTTCACGCGCATGAGGACTATTACGACTATTTCTTCGGGCGAGTAAACCTGGACAAGCCTTGCGTTGGTTTCTATGCTTGAAACCGACGTCTGTATTTCAACATAATCCCTCCAGGATTCTTCGATATACCCCGAAATCTTCTCGAACACATTCCTCAGGATTGCTGTTTCTATTTCTGTAAAATCGCGCTGGAAGCTATAACCTTTTCCGGAACCTCCAAGCAGCCTGTCGACGAGCAGGAAGCCGATCTGAGGCGACATGTCGATCATCATGGCAATTTCCTCAAGGTTCTGGTCGTTCGGGACAAGCTGCAGCAGCGCGATCAGAGCCGAATCGGGCAGTGCGTTATTGAACTCGTAGTATCTCTGCTCCTCTATCTGTACGACTTCCATTTCGCATGGCAGGCGCAGGATACCCAGAAAATACGACGAAAGAAGCCGGGCCAACGTCTCGTGCAGGTTATCGAGAGTTTTTAACTGCTCCTTGGTAAACTTCATCGGAGACCGGAAGTCGTAATCCTTGATTTTTCGCTTAGGTTCGGGGTCGAAAGCGAGTTCTCCGGAATCAAGGCCTTTCAGCAGAGCATCTATCTGACTTTGCGTCAGAATTTCGGGCATTTCCCAACACCTCCTTCGCTTTGATAAAACATTCAGTCGTCATATGGGGAAACGTCCTCATAAATAACCCTCCCGGCCGTAGGAGCGGGTATCTCCGTCTCCTGCGAGGGTTCTTCCGACGTGCCTTGCGTCTGATCCGGCGACGGAATTAAAACTTCCGGCCTGTTTTGGTCATCATCATAAAGTTCGGCGTCAACCATGCCGTTTATATAGCTGAAAAATTCGCTTTCTTCGCTGATATCAAATTCATTGCTGAGAATCATGATTTCCACGCGGCGGTTCTTTTTCCGGCCTTCCTCCGTGTCGTTTTCGGCTATCGGGTAATTTCGGCCGTACCCGATGGATATAAGCTTTTTGGGGTCGATTCCCTTCTCTTCCTCAAAGTAAAGCAGCACGCTGTTGGCGCGGTCGGTCGAAAGGGTCCGGTCAAATCCGGGCTTTTTCAACGTGCCCGGCACCGTGGCGGTATGTCCGTTAATCCTAATGGAGAGTATCTGATCCTCCACCGAGAGAAAGCAATCGCCCAGATAGCTGAGAAGCGGAATAGAGTCTTTCTTCAGGTTGGATTTATCGGGATCGAAGAAAACGTTATCCTGAAAACGGATGAAGACGCTGTTCTTCCCCTTTTCAAGCGTCACCGAAGAATCAAGGTCGTTGTCCTCTATATATTTCTTTATGTAATAATAAAGTTGATTGAAGTCGATGGGCAGCACATCTTCGGTAATTCCCGAGAAATCCGGCATTGCGTCGCCGGAGGTTGTTACAAGCCCATTCCCTTCGTCAACCTTCACCAGGACGATCTGGCTCGCCTTGCCGTCATCGGAACTGAACGCCTCAACGAGAACCTTCCACTTCTCTGCGTCGATGGATGACATCGTAAACAGCATTACAAAGAAGGTAAGCAGAAGGGTGACCATATCGGCGTAAGTGTTGAGCCAGGAATCTCCTCCGCCTCCGCCTTCGCTTTTCTTTATTTTCTTCATGATGCCTACCTTCCTTCCCTGTTTTTGTCCGTCGCATCGGACATTATGTAAACCGGATATCCTTTCCGGTTAAGCGCTTTTTGCCTCGGCCGTTCCGGCGATGCTCTGGGTTCTCCTCTCCTTCTTCCTCTTGAGGTTGCCCGGCAGGAGCATCGTGAGCTTTTCCTCTATGAACTTCGGGTTTTCACCGGCCTGTATTGCCTGAACCCCTTCGCAGATAAGCATCTTGCAGAGATATTCCTCGTCATGCCGCATCTTGAGCTTGTTGGCTATTGGCGTGAAGATAACGTTGGCAAGCACCGAACCGTAGAATGTGGTTACCAAAGCCACAGCCATTGCGGGGCCGATAACGGAAGCATCCTGCATGTCCTTAAGCATGAGTATCAGGCCTATCAGGGTTCCGATCATACCGAAGGCTGGGGCAAACTGCGCGCCTTTCTCATAAAAAGATCTCGCCTGCGAATGGCGCTCGTCCATGTAATCGAGCTCCGCCTCAAGGAGCTGCTTTACCTTCTCGGGTTCGACTGAATCGACCACAAGGAGAAGGCTGCTCTTCAGAAATTCGTCCTTTGTGTAGTTCAGTTTCTCTTCAAGGGAAAGAAGTCCCTTCATTCTGGCTTCCTTTGCAAACTCCACGATCTGATCGATATATTTCAGCGAATCGTACTTTGTCGGGAACAATACGATTTTCAGATGAGCAGGAATGTTTAAAAACGCCTTTGGAGAACACGATATCATAAGCGATGCGAACGTTCCTCCGACCGTTATCGCAATACTGCCGTAATCTACGAAACTCCAGATATTTCCCGGAATTATCTGCCCGGTGTCAGTATTGAACAATATGCCGAAAAGCATAAATCCGACCGAAAGCAGGAATCCAATTACTGTCAGCAGATCCAAATTCTTATCCCCCTCCCTTGTTCACGGACGGCATAAATGTATAATATGACATATTATAACATATTATGACTTGCCGGAACAACGCCTTTAAGCATGTTTGAGTAAATCTGACGGCGATAATCGATAGTTTTCTGAATAATCTCTTCGATGGATTCTTTAACGATATGGATGTTGCCGTTCGTGAGGAAAATCGTGGTGTCGGGGTTCTCCGAGACCGTTTCGATCATGTCGCAGTTGAGTGCAAACTGAATTCCGTTAAGCTTTGTCAGAATGATCATAAACCTTCCCTTCTTTATACAGGAATTGCGCGTGAAATACGAAGATGGGAAACATCCTCGTATTTCACGCCTTTGCTTCGCCGTTATCTCTTAAGATTTATAAGTTCCTCAAGCAGTGTGTCGGAAACGGTGATTACGCGCGAGTTCGCCTGAAATCCTCTCTGTGTCGTGATCATTTCGGTAAATTCCTTGGAGAGGTCAACGTTCGACATCTCCAGAGCCGAAGTGACAAGCTTGCCCGTACCTGATTCGCCGGGCACCGCAAGTTTTGCCGGTCCGGAGTTTGCCGACTCGACGAAGTAGGAGTTGCCGACCTCCTCAAGACCCTGCGGGTTATCAAAGGTGGCGAGGATTATTCTTCCGAGCTCGATGGTACCGTGAATGCTGTGGGTTGCGGTGATTGTCCCGTCGGAAGATATCGCCAGATTGGTCAGATCGGAAATTGACTGCGTTCCGCCCGCAGTGCCGCCGGTAAGCTTGATGTCCTTGCTCGAAAGCCCGAGAGCGTTTGACTTTTTGGCGCTCGTAATCGTAACGGCTTCCACCGGCTGTTTCAGCTTGCTCACTCCGACGGTAGGTTTGCTGTCGGCATTGATTCCGATTGATGCGTTCATTTCGGTGATGCCCGGATGCGACATCTCTATGTATTCGCCGGCACTGTTCTTAAGAAGGAATGATCCCGCCGCCGTCATGTTTGTCGTCACATAACCGACATAAACGTCGTTTCCGATCGTTGCGGTGATCTTCCATCCCTCCGATGTGGGAGGCGTAGCACTGTTGTCGCCCGCAATATATTCGCTGTCAAACTGGACGTTTGCCAGATCGTTGGGGACGGTGAAACCGGAGCTTGTGGTGACAAACTGGAGTCCGCCCAGTATTCCTTCCGACAGGTCCGCGCCCGTCAGCGTCATGACGCCGGGCTTTGTTGAGAAGTCGTTGCTTGCAATCTCCCTGCCCGTAAGTCCGGTCCCGATGAACGGGGTCGACTTTGTGGCCTTTATGTTCAGTCCGGCCGTTTCAGTTTTAATATCCACGCCGCTCGCACTGGTCATGACAAAAGATCTTAGGTCATCATATTTGGGGCAGTCGAGGATAATATAGTCTCCGCTGGCGTTTTCAAGCTTTATCATATATGAAGTGTCGCCCGGGGTAATGGTTCCGGAATAAATGACACCGTTGATGTCCGCGGTGACTGTGACTTTCTCTTCGTTTGCAGACGTTGCAGGATCGTCAGCTGTGTACACACCTTTGAATGCAACTGCTCCTTCTCCGTAGAAGGGCACGCTGACCGACCTTATTGATAGTCCGCCCTGAAGCTTGGAATTTCTGTTGACGGAAATACCGGTAACCTGATTGAAGGAATAGCTGGAACTTTTCGCCGTCATTGCCGACAGCGAAGGAACATTGATTGAGATATAGTCATTTTCATTGGTGCCGTTTTGAAGTTTGAGGTTTCCTCCGGTGGGTCCGATGGCGTTCGTGAGATCTCCGGCAAAAACCGTGCCTTTTGAGTCGGTGGCCGTGATATGCCATATGTCGTCATCGTTGCCAGCTATTCCGTCCGTTCCGGGATCGAACACCGCCCTGAAGGTAAGGGAACCGACTCCCGAGAAAGCGCTTCCCAATCCCACATACGAAACAGTGTCGTTGAATATCATACCGGCAAATCCCTCGATGACGGGAGTTGTTTCTATGTATCCGTTCACGGCTGATTTTCCGGGAAATACGTTCGCGGGTTCGGTCGAGATAGTAAAGTTGCCGGCCGGATGCGGCTTTCCTCCGTTTGCCTGAGTGATGGCACGGTTAATCTCGGTGTTCAGCTCGGAAAGGTTGTAGAACGTCTCGTTCGCATTCAGCCTGATCGTGATGCCCGAAGCCGTTATATCGGCCTTAGCCTTCAGGCCGCCGGGGAGTGTGTCGTCGGATATGAATTTGAATGTGATATTTCCTTCTTCGGTTCTGTTGCTGGATGTTATCGTAAACTTCACGCCGTTAATAGTTTCGGTTGCGCTTGACTGAGTGGGCGATACGGCGGGCACCGAGAGCCGAATCTTCATGTTGTCGGTGCTTCTGCCGAGTGAGCTTCCGGATATGCCCAGCACGAAGTTTCCGTTTTTGTCGACAAGATTGCCCGCAGTGTCGATGGCCAGGATCCCCGCTCTGGTGTAAAAGATGTTGCCTTCACTGTCCTGGACCTGGAAGAAACCTTCGCCCGCTATCGCGACGTCCAGACCCCTGTCGGTCGTCGTAAACGCCGCTCTCTCCATCAGAAGGTCGACTCCGCCGAACTGAACGCCGTAACCGATCTGGCTGGGGTTCGTTCCGCCGGAGACTGCGCTCGCTCTGGTCGCGCTGGAAAGAGTCTGGTAATAGAGGTCCGCAAAAGTCGCACGGCTGGCTTTAAAGCCGTATGTGTTTACGTTTGAGATATTGTTGCCTATGACGTCCATGCGGGTTTGATGCACCTTCATGCCGGCTACGCCGGAATAAAGCGATCTGACCATTTACATTTCAACTCCTTTTTTAGTATTGCCGGGAACTTCCCAAACAATTGAGGACGGAGTTTTCAGGAATGCGGCGCATTCCCCGCGCGTCTCGGTCGTTCAACGCGCAGTTTAGCTTCCTGTAAAGGTCCGGCTAAATGATTACCGCTCCGTTAATGTTTGAAAAAACGTTCCCTTTCAGATCTTCTCCGCTGACCGCGGTAATTACTGTGTTGTTTTTTGCGTTTACAATAAACGCCGCCTGATCTACAAGTATCAGAGCCTCGCCCAGGCCTTTCTGGGACGCGAGCCGGATACCCTCGGAGAGCCTTTCCATGCGTTCGCTGTCGATATCCACATTACGCTGCGTGACCCTTTCGATCGCATGTTTCGAAAAGTTTACTCCGGTGCTCGCCTTTATGCGCTCGGCGAGTATCTCCGAAAACGAGCTTCCCTGCTCCTGCGACTGGCCCGTAACCTTCGGAGCTGAAGGGGTTCCGGTAGTGATGGGCTTTATGAACGCGTTCCGGTTCAGTCTGACTTCATCCAATCTGAAGCCCTCCCTTCTCAGTCGTTTCCTTCCTGTTGTCTGTTTCCTTTGCCGTACTGTTCCGTCAGATAATAAGCCGGGTCATAAACATGCGTAATGTCACTGATTGCGTAAGATGAGCCGTTTACGATGATTTTTAACTCATCCCCCTTGAGCGAAACGCCGTCGACATAGCCGGTGTCCACGGTGGTGATTCCTTTTTCCGACACTGTCGATACCGATACGACCTTTCCCAAAAGGGACGCCGCATAGCCGTGGCGGGAGTTTTTCGTAACTTCCTGCATCTGCTGAAGAATCGAAAGCTGCGCCATTTGGGCCATGTACTCCGAGTCGTTTACCGGATTCATGAAATCCTGGTTTTGAAGCTGCGTGATCAAAAGCTTGAGAAAGCTTTCGAAATCGATTGCCGAGTTGTTGTTTTTGCTTACGAACTTGATATCGTTCGTACCTGATAGTTTAACAGCATTGTTGTAATAGCTTGTGATTCCGTCCAACCGAATCATACCCCCTATCAGACATATCGGTTAAGAAGAGACCTCTCATAACGCGGGACCTGTTCAACCGGTACTCCCGAAGCCTTACGCACCGTTTCGTCTGAAACCTGTGCGTTTCCCCTGCGCCGTTCTCCAGGGAAACGCCGCCCGCCTGAGTTATCCCCGTAATACGGGAAAGCGTCGTGGTCCGAAGTAAAACCGTAAGACTGCGGCCCGGTCTGAGAACACTCGACCTTTGTGACTTCCGCGTTATAAATGCGGAGCGACTCACGCAGTCCTTCTATGCCGTCCGACAGGAGCTTTTCCGTACGGGAGTCGGAGGCGACCAGATTCAGGACGATCCTTCCTTCGCGCTTCGCCATTTTGACCGTGATATCTCCCAGTCCTTCCGGCTTGAGCTTTATGACAAACTCCTCATCGTCGCCGCCAAGCTTCGGCTCTATTCCGCTTCTGACCTGCGAAACGACATCCGTTTCGGGCGTGAATGCCGCAGTCCCTTCAGCCTTTTCAGGCCGCGAAATCTCTGAAAGGACTTCTATCCGCTTCATTTCCGGTTGCATCAAAGCCGGGTTCGGTTCTTCAATTCTGTTTACATCTTCCGTAAAGGTTTTTGGCTTTATGACTGACTTATTAAGTCTCTGTGCCTGGATAACGGAAGATTCAAACAGAGCCCTTACATCCCGGACTTCTGATTCCTTCTTCGGCATCACCACGGCGTCCACTCCCGGATTCTCTGTAAAGGACTTTGATTTTCCATAATCCTCAAGACTCCCGGTCAGAGACACTTTTCCCGATGCAGCTTCCGTGCCGGTCCTGATACTCTGTTCGGTCCGAAGGATGTTGCCGGTTTGCATGAAGACTGGATTATGCGACAGGCTGGTCGGTTGTGTCAGAATTCCTTCTTCAGGTATAACGCCTTCCTGCGTCACGGTGATCCCTTCGACCATATGCAGGCTTACTTGCCCGGTCACCTGCCGGTTTTTCCATAACATGCCGGTTGCATCGGCCTGACGCGCAGCCTGGGTTTGCGTGCCGCTGCTCAGTGCTATGGATTGCATCATGGATAAAGCTTCTCCGAAATCGGTGATCCCGCCGGCGGAATTATCAGGGAGTGTTTTAACCACATGTACACCGTTTATATCTGGAAGAACTCCGCCAACCATTTCCGCGGCAATAAGGGCATGTCCGGATGTTAAGCCGGCGATATCCGGCTGACGTTGCTGATTTGCATCCTGCGGGGTACTGGCCTGTGCGCCAAGCAAAGCTTCCGCCATTATATATGACGCAAATAAGGAAGCGTCCTGAACATTCCTCGTCTGGCGGAAATCTTCGTCCTCCGCAAGTTCGCCGGGTACTGGCATTTCGAATTGCCCGTAAGCTTTATCCTGCGCGCCGCCCATTGCCGTCAGAATCGAGAGGAAGCTGGGCCCGTTTGCCTGTATGGGATCGCTTATCTGCGGGCTGTTTACGTTAAACGGCATATAAGACGATATTTCGACTATCTCCATTCCATCACCTCCTTTCATGAAATTCGGGTAAAGGCTTATGCCCTTGCCGCACGAATCACTTCACCCGAGACAAAGTCCGAAATAACCAGCTCGTTTTCCCTTGCCTCGTAGAGCCTGTACTCTTCAAGCTGCTTCTCTTTTAGTTTCTCAAGCTTTGTCTTTTCCCGGGTCAGGTCCAATACGACATTCAGCTGTTTCTCAACCATGCGGCTGACAGTCTCAAGCTCCGCTTTGAGAACCTTCAGCTGTATGTCGATATTTTCGATTTGGTAGTTCGCCGCAAGAAGGTCTCCCGCCGATATTCCCCTCTTGGCTTCTCTGCAGATCCGTTCATGGAGCGATTCCCTCTCCCCGGTATATCGGGCGATCTTCTCCAATATCCGGGTCTGCTGTGCTCTCAGCGCGGAAAGCGTGATCTTTTCCTTCTGCAGCATGCTTTCCTGATAGTTAAGGATTTTTTCCAGCGTAAAACGAAATCTTTTCATCCGGACCTCCGTCCGCATCACGACGCGATGGCTTCCGCCATAAGCCTGAGCGTCTCGTCAATACTGAAGTTTTCTCCCACGGTCTGCATCAGGAACTGATCGATCTTCCTTTTACAGGCTATTGCGGTGTCAAGTTCCCTGTTTGTGCCGCTCTTGTAGGCGCCGATTGAAATAAGGTCCTCGTTCGCGTTATACAGAGCAAGGAGACTTCTCAGCCTTCCGGCGAGGTTCTTGTGTTCCTTTCCGGCAATTTCACTCATCAGGCGGCTGATGCTCGCAAGGACGTCGATCGCCGGGTAATGGTTCTGGGTAGCAAGTTTTCGTGACAACATGATATGGCCGTCTATAATGCTTCGTACGGTGTCCGAGATAGGCTCGTTTGAATCGTCCCCTTCGACAAGCACGGTATAGAGCCCAGTAATTGAGCCCATCTCAAAGTTCCCGGCACGCTCAAGAAGCTTTGGAAGGTCGGAATAGATAGACGGAGTATATCCTCTTGCAACTGGCGGTTCGCCTACCGACAGGCCTATTTCGCGGAGCGCCATGCAATAGCGTGTGAGCGAATCCATCATCAGCAGCACGTCCTTGCCCTGATCCCTGAAATACTCGGCAATGGCCGTTGCAGTCAGCGCGCATTTGCTTCTCATCATGGCAGGCTGGTCCGATGTGGCCACCACAAGTACCGACCTTTTCAGTCCTTCCCTGCCGAGGGAGTTGTCTATGAAGTCGACTACTTCCCTGCCCCTTTCCCCTACAAGAGCTATCACATTGACATCGGCCTTAACATTTCGCGCTATGCTGCCCATGAGAGTGCTCTTTCCCACTCCGCTGCCCGCAAATATGCCCATTCTTTGGCCCTTTCCGATCGTTATCAGGCCGTCGATCGCTTTGATGCCCAACTGGATCGGGTTCTTGATGCTTGGGCGCGAGAGAGGATTCGAGGGGCTCCCGTTGATTTGATAGTATGCTTCCCCTTTTATCGGCGGACCTCCGTCGATGGGATTTGCCATCGCGTCGACGGTTCTGCCGATAAGATCGGGCCCCACCGGAACCTGCAGCTGCCTGCCGGTATTGCGGACTGTGCTTCCATAACCGATCCCGCTCATGTCGCCGTATGGCATCAAAAGAACCTTATTCCCCCTGAAGCCGACGACCTCCGCGGTCATCGTCTTTTTGGAATCCTCCGCGGAAATAATGCAAACGTCCCCGATGTTGCAGGACGGTCCGGTAGCCTCCACGGTCAGCCCTACAATCTGATCAATGCGCCCGTATCTGGTATAGAGGTCGCGCGAACGTATTTTCCTGCATATTTCCGTCGTGTTCAAAAAGCGCCCACCTTCCGGAGTCAATGGTCTATATGATGTGTTCTCTATGTATTAGCTATAAAATGCAGTCTTTAAGGTTTTCTATCTGTGTCCATATCGAAGCGTCGATTACTCCGTCCGAAGACTCAACGATGCACGTACCCTTGGGGACCTCCCGATACGAGAACTCCAGTTTTCCCACAGGCCTGCCGCGCCGCAGTTCGTCCTCCAGCTCGCCGAGCACCTGCTTCATTTCATTTGAAAGCGTTACCGTGATCCACTCGGAGTTCCTGACTTCGTCAACCGCTTTCCTTATGAGCTCGGTCATGCACCGGTCGTCTTCGTCAAGCTTGCGCGCAAGAATCTTCGAAGCTATTTCAACCGAGAGCCCGGTCAGATTTTCTTCGATCTCCTGAAGCTTCTGCGTTACCGCCGTGCTGATATCCCGCAGGATTCTCTCGTTCTTCTCGATGAGGGCTTGGATTTGATCCATTCTTTCCCGCAGGCCCTGCTCATATCCTTCGCTGTATGCATGAGTGCGTATTTTCAGAGCTTCGTCTTTTGCTGCCTTTAAGGTTTTATCCCGCTCTTCCTCGATCCGTTCCTTGAGTTGGTTCCAGATCTTTTCCTCGTCGATTTTGGGGGGGATGACAATATCCGCTGCGGAGCTCTCATCAGACCGGTGGTCTTCCGCCGGCGCCGGCTCAGTTTCCGTGATTTCGATCTTGTAAACATCGCCGGTGAACACTACGGCGCTCTGTTTCAGGACATTAGGCAATAATATCATCCTTTCCGCCCTTCGAGATCACCAGAGCCCCTTCCTCCTCGAGCCTGCGTATCGTTGCGACTATGCGCTGCTGAGCCTCTTCGACGTCGCGCATGCGAACATTATGCAGATACTCGATATCCGTTCTGATCGTCTCCTGCATGCGGGAAGACATGTTCTGGAATATGACTTCGACAACCTCGGGATTTGCCGCCTTGAGGGCGACGGCGAGGTCCTTCGCGTCGGTTGCCCTGAGGAAGGTCTGGATGGACATGCTGTCGAGATAAATGATGTCTTCGAATACGAACATGCGCTTGCGTATCTCGTCGGCAAGCTTCGGGTCCCTGGCATAGAGCTCGTCAAAGACCTGCTTTTCGGTACCTCTGTCGACATGGTTCATGATATCAGCCATGTAATTGATGCCGCCGATTTCGACCGTATCAACTACGACGCTTTCGAACTTTTTGGAGAGGACCTCTTCGACAATCCGTATAATCTCTGGATTTGCTCGGTCGAGGTTTGCAATGCGCTCGACGACGTCAATCCGCCTGTCCTTCGGAAGCTCGGCAAGCACCTGCGACGCCTGGTCCGCCCTGGCGTATGAGAGAATGAGGGCTATCGTCTGGGGATGCTCGTTTTGCACGATGGCAAGAAGGTTCTTATAGTCCGCCTTGCGGACAAACTCGAAAGCTCTGGTCTGCAGGGACTTCGTCACGCGTTCCATCAGGGACGCGGCCTGTTTGGCGCCGAAAGCCTTCTCCAGGACGTCGCGGGCGTAATCGAGTCCGCCTTCGGAAATAACCTTCTTCGTTACGCAAAGACCGTAAAAATCCTCGATTATTTCCCGCATCTCCTGGGGAGTGATCCGGTCGAACTTGGCTATCTCAATCGAGAGCCGTTCGATCTCGTCGTCCCTGAGATGCTTGTATATCCTGGACGCGCAATCTGCCCCAAGCGTGATGACGACCGCTGCGGCCTTCTGTACGGGTGTAAGCCTTGACTTCCGCTGAGCCATATCATTCACCCTCCTTGAGCCATGCCCGGATCAAAGAAGCGGTAATTTCGGGATTCTCTACTGCAAATTCCTTTACCTCATCCACGGCCTTGGTTTCCCGGCTAACGGTCGCAAGCGCAGCATCACGCAGCTTTCTTCTCTGGGCTTCGGCCTCTTCCTGTGCTCTTCGCTCAAGCTCCTGTTCGAGCTGCTCTTCTTCGCTCAAAGCCTTGTTCTTTTTTGCCTTCGCTTTTCTGCGCGAAAGTATCAGGAATACGACCAGGCCGATAATAATGAGGAGGAGTGCGCCCGCGCCGATTATATACGGCAGATATTTCCTGAACAGCGCTGCTAAATCTCCGGGTTCTTTCTCGGGTTCTTCCGCAGGCGGTGTGGGAGTCGGCCGTTCGGGCTCCGGTGTTATCAGGTCCACGACGGTTATGTTTGTTTCGGGAACGTTGGTCGCATCAGAGACAAGGCTAATGATGCTTTGTCTTCTGTCCTCGGTCAGCGATCCGTCTATCAGCGAAACGGCAAGCGTCGCGTCTACAAGCTGAGTATTGTCTTTTTCAATTTGCTGTTTTACATAACTGACAAAATAATCGATGTTTCTTACATAATATATGCTTTCGGGGACGCCGTCGTCGTCGCGGTCTACATAGATGGGAACATCGGTGTTGTTCTCTTCACCCGGGATGCCCGACGCCAGATCATCCGGGTCCATATTGTAGCTCTCTTCAAGGTGATAGGGTACGCCGTTTCCGTCTTCTCCCGGAACATATTCCATCTCCTCGGTGATCATCTTGCTGTAATCGATCACGACGGTGGCCGACACCCTCATCTTGTCTTCGGGGTACCTGAGTGAAAGGACGTTCTTTGCCTTTTCAACGATCTTTTGCTCCAGCTGTGTTTCAAAATCAAGCCTACGGGAGCCGTATTCTTCCTCGGAGTCGTCTTCCACCCGCATTTCAAGAGAAGTGGACGCATCGACTAAGGTGACGTCCTCGGGGCTCATTCTGGGTACGCTGGAGGCCACCAGGTTTTTGATGGCGGATATGTGCTTTGACGAGAGCTTCGCTCCTTCTTTAAGCGTAATCAGAATTGATGCAGTGCTTTTCTGTTCGTCTTTATCGTTCCATACATAGGAGCTCTCTTCAGGAATCACAAGGGTTACGATCGCTTTCTGGACTCCTTCGATATGCATAATCGTTTTTTCGATTCTGTCCTGGAGCTGGAACAGCAGATATTGCTTCTTCTCAAACTCGGTGGTTGTGAGTCCGGCGTTGCTGGTGAAAATATCGTAGCTCGGAGCGGATTTTGGATAACCCAGCGCCGACAGCTCAAGGAGGAGCATGTCCTTGTCTTCCTCGCGAACCAGGATCTGCCCCGACGTGTCTATTTGCACCGGAACCGACATTCCCCGAAGCATTTCATAGATATATGCGCTTTCGGAAGGATCGAGTCCTGTATAAAGAGTAACATAGCCCGATTTGCCGCTGTTGAGAAGAACTGCGGCGACAATCGACACAAGGACGATTCCTCCCAAAACCGATAAGATCAGAATCTTCCTCTTTTTCCCCTGTTTGCTCCAAAACTCTTTGAACTGGCCTATTATCTTTTTTATTTGGTTCACCATTATAACCTACCACACGCAAGCGAAGTTAAATTTGCATTCTCATAATTTCGTTATATGCGTTGAGTGCCTTTGATGTAAGCTGAACCGTTAATTCCAGGGCTATGGCCGCTGCCTCGGAATTGATCATTATGTTGTGCAGGTCGTCGGAATTTCCCAGGGAAAGATCCAGTGCGTCCCGGTCCGAAATTTCCTGTTGCTCGGCAAGGTTTTCATACACATCCCGGAAGACGTCCGAAAAGGGAATTTGCACGTCGCTCTGCACCCGCGAAGACTTGTTTTCTGCTTCCTTTAGCGTTGATACGGACGGCATCCGCGATATTGGAACAATGAACTGACCGGACATAAACCCACCCCTTATGTTTTTATTGCTTGTATGCATAAATATAAGCCCGAAACTCATATGGAGAATCGGGCTTTCATTCATAATTATTCGTTTTCAAGTATGACAAGTAAAGCCAGATAAAAAACCGGCTTAACGAATCAAGCTGAACATGGCAACTGGCTGTCATGCCCCGGAGGGTTTAGACCCTATAGCTTTGCGTCATTGGCTTTCGCCAATTTTGCCCCATATAACAATATGAAAACTATTATGAACGAATTCCCAACCCTCCATGGTTGTAATGTTACATAATGTTACATAATGTTACATGTTGTTACACAATGTTACATAACTCGATTCAGTCCCTTGAATCGATATTAGTATACATTTTTTGTCGGATATTGTCAACTGAAAACTTGTAGAATTGTTACAAGTTTTTTAGTTTTTTCCGTTCCATTGTGTTTTTTTTCACAAGCGTTGGAGGGTAAAAAAGAATTCACTCCGATTATTCATATAAACATGTTCAATTGCTTTTGAAATATTGACTTTTTCTCATGAAAAAATATTCATTATTTTCCTATTTCGAGAGCCTGCATTGCCATGGCCTTTACAATATTGAGCGCGGTGATGTTTGCCTCGTAGGCTCGGGATGCGGCCATGAAATCGACCATTTCCTCCGCAGTGTCGACATTTGGCATCATGACATATCCGTCTTCATTTGCGTCTGGATGATTCGGATCATAGACGGGTACAAGCGGTTCGTCGCTTTCAACTATCGCGGCCACACGGACGCCGCCCTGTCCGGACGAACGTCCTTCCCTGTCGAGGATCGACTGAAAATCCAGGCCGCGTTCCTGGAAAACGACCTGTTTCCGGCGATACGGTCCGCCGTCTTCGGTTCTGGTGGTGTTTTTATTGGCGATATTCTGGGAAATTATATCCATTCTGAGGCGCTCGGCCGTCAGCGCGGACCCGGCGATGTTGAGAGAGTTTAAAAACGACATTGACTTCCCTCACTTTCTCTTTATCCGAGGTTATTGATCACATATCGCATGTTTGTAAATTGTCCGGAGATTTTTTCGCGAAGATAGGCGTATTGGGCGTACGTGCGCCAAAGCTCCAGGCTCTCGGTGTCGAGATCGACGCTGTTGCCGTCGGGCCTTACAGAATTTTCATTGATCGTAATAACCGGCTTCAGTTCGTCTATTTTATCGGGGTTTGACTTGTAATATTCGCTGCTCATTACGTTTGCAAACGACACGGATTTGGCTTTGTAGCCGGGAGTTTCGGCATTTGCGATATTGTTGGAAATCACCTTCTGTTTGAGCCAGAGCATGTCGAGCCCTTTTTGCATGGCTTTAAACTCGGGTGTATTGAAAAGAAGCATAGGCAACACTCCTTCCGTAATTATTATATTCGGTCGAAAGTTTACGAACTTTAGCGAAATTTGAAAAAAATTTTGAATGCTGTGAGAAAACTTCTTTTTTGGGTTTAGCCAAAAGCTGTTTTGGCAGGCAACGGGTAGAATGGAAATATAGAAAACGGCATTGCACGCGAAAAAGCAAAAAAGTAGGGTTCTGAAAAAGAACCCCAGCAATATAGTAAAGATATTATTGATACACACAGAAACCGGTTATTAATTAGTAACCCATATTGGCAGAATTATTTCATTCGAGCCAGACGCTCGCCTTGCTGGAAGGTTTCCCTCAGTTCGGTGACAAGCGGCAGAATCTCGGTAATCAGATCCTTGTTCTTTTTGATGTTGGCCTCTATTGTCCTGGAGATGAAGAAATCGTAGAGGCTTTCCAGCCCTTTTGACACCTGATACTTATGGTCAAGGGTCGCCTTCAGGTAATTGAAAATGCGTTGGGTTTTCTGAAGGGCGTTGTTGGTTGCCTGAATGTTCTTCTCGTCAATGCTGACAATGGCGATATTGAGCTGCTTTTCGCATTCCTCAAACAGCCTTACGATCATTTCGCCGGGCGTCATTGTCATTATCGACTGTTCCTGATACTTGCTGTATGCGTTGTATGCCATGTATAACTCCTCCACATCCTTTTGGATTCATTATCACGAGAACTGGCTCATAAGCCACATGCTTTGCTGGTTCATAAGGCCTATCAGTTCTTCCATTTCGTTAAACTGCCGCCAATAACGCTCCTTCTCGGCGTCATACATATCCTGCAGGAACTCGATTCTTTCTTCGATCTCCTTAATGGATCTTCCCAGAGTGCTCTTTTCGTCGACCATGCTTGTCGCACCGGCCAGGCTTACAAGCGAACCGGGCGAGGAATAGCTTGCTTTGGCGGATTTGTTGATAATGGTGTTGATTTTGGTAGCGATTCCGCTCTCGGAATCGGTGAAAAGCTTGTAGATCGCCTCGGGGTCGGCCTCTATCGCTTTCGACAGTGCCGCGCTGTCCTTAATGACGAGCTTTCCGTAGTCCTTATAATCGCCCGAGGTGTCGATACCGATATCATAAAGAGCATATCTTGAGTCGGCCACTCTGGAATACAGCGCGCTTCTCATGTCCTGAAGCAACTTTGAGATGGTCTGGTCGTTTCGCAGAAGACCTTCCTTTGCCTTCTCCTCCCAGAGCTCGATTTCCCTCTCGGTCATTTCGGCTTTCTGGGCCGAGGTAAGGGGCGGATAATCCCTGTATGTGGCTTTGGTATTTATAAGACCGTTCAGTTTCTCAATAAGCTTGTTGTAATCGTTTACAAAATCGGTTATTGCGGTTTTAATCTGTTCCGTGTTGCGGGATATCTCAATGGTCGCAGCGGTATCGAACGTGTCGGAAATGGTGAAGGTTACGCCGTCGATTGTAAAGGTGTTGCTGCTGCGCTGGATTTCGGTGCCGTTTACCTGTAGTATGGCGTTCTTCCCCTCGGTTACGTTATAGTCGGTTCCGAAGAGGACTTCGAGGAAGTTGCTGCCGGAATTGTCGCTCAAATCTATTGAGTATCCGGCGCCATAATCTTTGGATGTTATGGAAAACCGGTCGGTAAGCGAATTATATGTAATTGTTACGCCGGCGTTGCTGTTGTTGATTTTGGATATGACGGAGCTCAGGGTATCTTTCGAGGTGAAGCTGAAAGCTTCGCCGTTGATCGAAAACTCGTATGCGTAGACGCCTTCTTCTTCGGTTTCCGTACCGACGAGCGCCCTTGCGAAATTTATGTCCCCAAGCGACATTCCGAGGGAAATCTTGTTCGACTGACCGGTTTTCATTCCGAAAACGTTCATGACGGCGTCGCTGCCGGAAAGAGTGATCTGCCTTGTCGTATCCTCAACCAGTTCTCCCGTCGGCATGCCGTTTTCGTCATATTTTACTTTCATGGCCTTGAACGAGATCCATTCGTTTTCGCCGTCACTCTGCAGTTCGACCTTAATCCCGTTTCCGAAAGCTTTCTCCAGCGCGGCTTGAAGGCTGCTCACAAAACTTGCGGCATCTTCGGCTTCGGCGTCAAGAAATATTGATTTTTTAATGCCGTCCAGAGTTATGTCGAGTTTTGTACCGGCCTGAGTCTCGTCTATTTTTCCGACGACCTCGCCCGTACCTTTTGTTTCTCCGGAAAAACCGAGTATTGCGAGCGCCGTTGCGTTCGAATCGGAATGAATTGTGATGGCGGTGTCTGGATCGTCAACGGTGATTTTAAACTCTCCGTCAACCACCGATGCTGTGACCCCGACATCGGTGAAATTCTCCTGCAACTGCAGGTTAAGGCTTGCGAGGATGCTGTCGGTCGTGGTGCCTTTTACCACAAGTTCTTTTGTGACGTCGCCGACCGTGATGCGCAGGATCCGCTGATCATAAAGACTGCTGAGGCTTTCTTGGCTGTATATACCCCTGAGAGGACCTAGAGCATTGCTCTCGGCGCTGATTTTGCTCTGAGTGGCCAGCTGCCTGACGCTGTTGATGGTCACGGTGCCTGCGGCGGCGCGCGACGAAGCGACCGCCGTTACTTTGCCTGACGATGAAACGGCGGACATCGTGTTATACAGAGAGGAAGAAAGGAGATTTGTCTTCTCGTTCGAGTAGCTGAAATACTTCGTCTGAAACTCGGTCAGTGAGGAAATCACATCTCGGTACATGCTTTGCTTCCATAGGAGCAGCTGCTTCTGCTGGTTTGCCTTGTCGATTTTTGACTGTGTTCCGGCTAAAAGCTGTTCGACCATGGTTTCTGTGTCCATGCCGGAGACAAGGCCCGACAGCCCTTTGTTCGAGCTGGCTTTAATTTGTGTATTTGCGCTTGATGAAGACGAATAAATTGATGATATACTGGCCATTGCAACCTCCGTATGCCGGGTGGGCATGAAGCTACTTCATATATTATATCGTCCGAAAAGTCACCATATTAAGGAATACAAGGGCTAAATTTCTTTTTTCAGCAGATTCCCGTTTCCCTGAGATGAAATTCCGGTGTTTAAATACGTTAGAATGTTCGATGTGTTGCGCACAGACCTGATTTTCTGGTCGAGCTGCAGCTTTCTCATGTTCATTCTGTCAGTGATAAGCGGCTCGTTGTTCCTTACGCGGTTCAGGCATGCAAACCCTGCCTGTGCGCGGTCAAAAACGGCCTTGTATTTGTCCGGGAGATCGTCCCGGTCGCACGAATTCCGTACCGCCTTAAGCCCGGGCTCATCCGCATCGACGTCACGAACGCATACTTGGTCGATCATGACGCTAACCGCGTCTATTTGGCGTGCAATTTCCGAGCGTCGGCGTATTTTCTCCCCAAACTCGTCGTCGCCGCATGTCAGCATTTCGTCGGAACACTGCTCATATTCCCTGCAGAGCCTGTTCTTTTCGTCAACCAGTTCAAGAAGCCTTCCAATGTCGGGCATGGGTGACCCTCCTTCCGGGCGGATACATAACTCGCTAAAATCGATGTTGAAACAAGCAGACCGTGATATTATAATAATCCCAGTACTTGCCCGCAAACCGCACCAAACATGCAAAGGGAGGAGCAATGATGAACATTCGCTTTCCGGCACTGCTGGAAACTTACGACGGCAAAATTATCGAATACGGGCATGCCGAGCTTGCGTCCGACCCGAACAGCGTCAACTTCATCGGCGGGTTTATTCCGCTTTATCGAATCGGCGAAAAAATCACCGTTGTAAGATTGCTTGGGAACAAGCGCCTTGACGTACTTAAGGGAAAAGTATTTCTTTCGTCACGGAATCTCCTGCAGGTAACCGGGATCGACGATGCCGCCATGGCAAGGATCCGCGGCATTTTCTATTCAAACACCGGTTTTCAGGCCCGTCCGTACATAATAAAAGACCGGAAAAAGTTTTTTATTCGTCTGCCGAGAATAATGTACGAAACAGAGGCGACTGTTTACTATATATCCGAGAAGGAAATAAAGTTCCTGTCGATGGACCCGATACCCCGAGGCATGCAGTTCATACTTGATCTTGAGGAGCCTTTTTACGCGAAGGGTATATTAATAACCGTGCGTGCCGTTATCGACTTTGGAAATGTCATGAACGCTTACCTTTGTGATATAACGCACGTTCCCGAAGAATACGTAAAGTCTTTAAGCAATTATATTAAAAAAGTAATGGAAGCCGAAGCGGGCGACGGTCATGGCTGACCGGGTCCGATTAAGGCTTTTGCTTCGGCTTTGCAAGCATCTCAAGAAATTGCCTGTCGGTTACGCTGACCGCGGCAATTTTATTTTGCTCCATGGTGTCGATAAGCTCTGAGCGGAGGACCTTCATCTCCTTCGGAGCGTCAATACCGATTTTCACTTTGTCGCCCGATATGTCGACGATCGTTATCGAGATGTTATCGTTTATTTTAAAAGACTGCCCGGGTTTTCGAGACAGAATAAGCATATTAATCTCTCCCCTTTCCTGCCGGCAAAAGGGGCGCGCGAATCGGGTAATCCTCGTCGAGGATGATCTGTGCCGCGCTTTTTGATGACATATCAATCATTATCGGACTTTTCAGATTGACCGTTGATTTGCGGAACTCCTGCGGGATCACGGCAATTACCCATATTTCGGTTTCGTTGATTCCCTTTGATCTGAGCAGCTTCTCCATGTCGTCCGAGAGCTTCGGCGAATATTCTTCGGACACAAGCTTGGGATCCACAAGTATGAAGCACAGGTCTGGATCCTGAACCGACTGGAGCCATACGATGCTCCCACCGATATTCGGATCGGAGATCAGGGTAAAGTCCGTATACTGCTCAAAGCCGTAAATCGGGAGCTTGAAGCGGATAATCGCATCAGGGCTGACGGAGATCTCGCCGAAATCCCTAGTTTTTATTTTCATTGCCGTCACTTTCCTCATTGTACTCCGGATTTGCGCTCGGAGGGACATAGTTTGGCGATCCGAGGTATTCGATCTTGACATCGGGATATTGTTCTATTTCGAATTCAAGGTTGCCCGTCACGTAAACCAGGTCGGCGGAGCCGGTGTCCCACTCCGTCTGCAGCTTTCCGGGGTCGTAATCGAAATCGAGAGAAGCGTTCTCCCAGGCAAGCTGCGCGCCTACCGAAGGAAGAAAGACCTTCTGTGATTTCGGTTCTTTTACCAGCTTTGAATAGGCGGCTTCCGGCACACTTACGCCCTTATACGCCATGGCCAGCTTATTCCCGAGCTCCGCGTACTCAGCCGTGGCGGCCTGTGCGCTCTCAAGCCCTTTGCGGGCCGCTTCCCTCGCGGAATCGAGCAGTTTCATCTGCCCCAGTCTTTTGCGAAGTTCATAGGTACTTATAAGAACCTTTGCATCCTGTTTTTTTATCGAGAGCCTGCTCCTGACGGTTTTCTGCTTCATGCGGGGCGGCTCCTGGTTTATCTGGAGCTTTGCGCTTTCGACTTTCATCTTAATTTTGATCGGGATTGTCGTTATCCTTAACAGCTGCATTATTTCACTCTCCTTCGTGATCCGAATCGAAGCTTTATGCAGTATATATCCTTATATAATTATCCCGGGTTATCTCATAAAATCGAAGATGGACGGCGGAATTATCTGGCTTCCGAGCTGAAGATTTATCAGCCAGGCCATTTCGTAGCTTTTATTGTTGATGACTTCATACTCGATATCGACGGATTCGATGCTGCTTTGCTTGGTTTTCAGGTTGAAAACCTCGGTCTCGATGCGTTCCTTCGTCTGTGTTATATAGGATGAGCGGCTGCCTATGTCGGTAATTTGGACCATGACGTTGTTTTGGGCTTTTTCGAGCTTTTTCAGTTTTTCGTCCAATTGGGACATGTCGTTATTCCTGAACGCATCGGTGATGCTTGTGAGCAGGTCGAACAGGTTGTCCTCCCCGTATCCCATTACGTTTATGCCGGAGGTGGACAATTTCAGCGCGCTTTTCGGGTCCACTTTATTCTGTGTGACGACCAGCCCCAGGCCTATGTCGATATAAATATCCTTGTTGTGCGGGACCGGAAGGAACTGGTCGCCGGGATCCGGGGCGGTCGGGTCATATGCCGGGTTTTTATACATTAAAGTGCCAGTCGCGGGATCCTTGAACATGTCGCTTACCTTGACGCCGTTATAAAGCAGATGTCCGTCTGAATCGGAGGAAAAGGGGGCTTCCGAGTTGTTGGAATTTGCGAACAGATACCTGCTGCCGAACTTCGCGTTTATAGCCTGCAGGATCTGGCCTTTTATATTGTCTATCTCCTGCGCGATTGCCTTTCTGTCGATCTCCTCCAAAGTTCCGTTTATCCCGCGCATGGACCGCTCGTTTACCGTCGTGAGCAGTTTGATTATAATCTGCAGATTGTCTTCGGCGGTATACAGCTCGCTCTCCGCTTCTTCCAGATTGGCGATATGCTGTTCTCTTTTGTACAGCTGCTCCCTGATGGTAAACGCACGGGCAATGGCCGAGGTATTGTCGGATACCCTGGAGTATTTGCTGAGGCTAGAGAGCCTTTCATTTGATTTTGAGAGGTTGGTGATGCTGTTTCTGAGGTTTGAAATATAGTTTCTTATAATGTTGCTTTGAGTTATTCTCATATTAACCTCCACCGTACCGCTGAGCAACGCGAGTTAATCAGCGGCCTACCAAACCGGTTCTGTTGATAAGAACATCCAGCGCCTCGTCCAGCGCCGTCATGAGACGGGCCATTGCGTTGTATGCCTTTTGATATTGCATGAGATTCGCCCCTTCTTCGTCGAGCGATACCGCTGAAACGGCATCTCTCCTGTCGAGAAGATCTTCGGAGACCGTGCTGGCCGTTTCATAACGGCCTTTGAAGAACAGCACCTGCTGTCCCACTTCGGAAGTGTTATAAAAATTGACATATTCTTCAAAGGTGCCGCTGATGCCTTTGAAATTAAGGGTTTTGTCGAAAATAGACAGCGCGGCAAGGACGAAGGTATTGTCAAAGCTCCCGTCGGTCGCTAGATAACCGTCGATAATATACGCCGGGTCTTTTATCCACTCGTCGCTTATCTCGATGTTGCCGGCGGTGACTATGTTTTCGCCGCCGGAGGAAAAGAGCTTCTTGTATTCGATCTTTGTATCGCCGGGTTTGGGAGCGATTTGCAGGACGTGGTTAAATTCAGACACCAGATTTGACGCAAAGCTGTTAAGTATATCCTTGAAATAGGGGACTCCCTTGTCATAGGTTTCATTAACTCCCGACGCGTCGGGTCCCCGTCCGTTGATCATTGCGAGCGAGGCCTTCAGCGAGCCTGAATCGAGCTTCAGTGCTTCGCCCGTTTCCATCCAGGTAACCGAGACCGTGTTATCGGCGTTGCGGACAAGATTTATTGTTTTATAATCGGTGCCGTCGACCGCCACCTGCCCGTTTACAAGGATTATGACTGAACCGTCGGCATTGCTGTTGACATTAATGTCTGCGTACTTTGCGAGCTTGTCGATAAGGAGATTGCGTTCGTCCAACAGCTCGTTCGGGCCGTAATTCTTAACATTTGCGTTGACGCTGGAGGCAAAGATCTCCTGGTTTATGGCTTTATTGAGATCGGCGATGCGTTTGAGCATTCCGTCTACTTCGTCGATATCGACCTGCAGCCCGTAGATTTGCTGTTCACGGACATCGTCGAGCTTGGCATCGAGGTTATTGAGGACCTGAACGATATTTTTCGCCGCCGTCAGGACAATGTTGGCGTTGACGGTCTGGTCGGCATTCCGGCTGAGATCGTTGAGGGCGTCGGACAGGCCGGCCAGCGCGTCTTTCAGTCCGCTGGAGGAGTATTCGTCGAGGGCGGGTTCGATATCGGACATGATTTCATAGGCCTTTTCGTAGTAGCCCACGTCGGCTGCCTCGTCCCTGTAGCGCTTGTCGAGGAAAGGATCGCGCACCTGACCTATACCGTTTACCATGACGCCCTGACCGGCAAGCGACGCCTGGTTTGGGGCGTATCTTGAATTATGGCCGGAAACAGCCATCGATACGGTATCGACGCGCTGCCTTGTATAGCCTTCGGTGCTAATATTGGCAATATTGTTGCCTACTATGTTTAGCGCAACCTGGTTTGCGGCGAGGCCGCGCTTTGCGGTTTCTATTCCCATGAAGGAGTTCATATGTTTCCTGCCTCCTGATCAGACCTTTGTATCTATCCTGTGAGCATTTGATTCCCCTGAAGCCGCATCGGCGACGCCGCGCAGGTTCATGCTTGCCAATTCTGACGCCTTGTCGTTGAGGTATTTGATGTTTGATACCGACCTTTTCACCCTGTCGAACAGGAGACTGAGTTCTCTTCTCTTTTCTTCGGGAGCGCGGGATATAAGCTCGGAAAAGGTAAGCCCGCCGAGACCGGCCTCTTCCTGAAGGCGGATGCGCCGGTTTTCAATATTTTCCAGGCGCATCGCATAAGCCTGCTGAGATTTTATGGAGCGCTCCATCCTGAGAAGGTCCCTTGACAGGAGAGAGTCGAGCTTTTCCTTCTGAACCGACTCCATATCTTCCATAAATGCTGCGTACTCGCCGAAGAAATCATAGAGCTTTGCGGTATTATCCATAATCTGCCTCATCCTACCGAAATAAATTCACTCAGGGAAATTAAACCGAAGTGTAAAATCAATAAGAGCTCTATCTTGCGAGAGATGTTACGGTGAGACCCTTGCAAGAATGGAAAGAGCGATAAGCTCGCTTGGCACAGTATATGTCCCGCTTTTAACGGCCTCCCGGAGGGCGTTTATCTTGTCGGCGGGTATGCCTTTATGAACCTCGGAGGCGATTGCTCTTACTGTCTTTTCGAACTCGGACTGGCGGAGCCCCTCCCTGCTGATTTCGATTACGTCCTGGTTGGAGGAGCGCGGTTTTTCGGGGCCCCTCTTGAGAGGCGCCTTCATATTTTGCTTGTAAACCTTTGAAACGTTATTGATATTAGCAGGCTTGATATCCATATAATGCTCCATTCCCGGCCCGGCGGGGCCGCATGAGTTGCTTTTCACGCGCAAATATTCCTATCCTATAGTTATTATCGTATTATTTTGCGCAAACTTAAGTACCTTCGCGACAAATTTTATCAATTCCTTCCTTGATGCCGATAATTGAAAAGCCGCCCGGCGGACGGACGGCTTTTCCTGTGGTATGGTAGGTTATTTGTGAAATCCCGCGTCCTCGGAAGGGAACGGAAGGATGATTATTACTGGAGCAGCTGCAGTACGCTCTGCGGCTGGGTGTTCGCCTGGGCGAGCATCGCCTGGGCGGCCTGGGCGAGGACGTTGTTCTTCGTGAACGCCATCATCTCCTTGGCCATGTCGACGTCGCGGATGCGGCTCTCTGCTGCGGTCATGTTCTCTTCGGTGACGGACAGGTTGTTGATCGTGTGCTCAAGCCTGTTCTGCAGTCCGCCGAGGTTTGCGCGGTTCGTTGAAACCTTGTTGATGGCAGCCTTGATCTTCGCAATGGCTTCGCCGGCGGCTTCGCGCGTGGAGACGTCAAGGTTCGCGATTCCGAGTCCGTCGGAGCTGAGGTTGTCAACCGATACGGTGACCTTCTGATAGCTGTCGTTGGAGTCTCCGATCTGGAGGGTGAGTCCGGAAGCTCCGGAGCCTGTACCGTCTGTAACAGCATATGTACCGTTTCCGAATCCGCTTGTGCCGGCTATATCGGAGCCCTTTACCGTACCGTCGAAGGAAACCTTCCAGTCGATGCCCTGGCTCTTCAGCATCTCGGTGATCTGGCTGGCGGAGTACTCAGTATCCTGCTCCAAAGTAATGGATACGGTGCCGCCTGAATTGGTGATGCCTTGAACTGTGCTTGCGGTAAATGTGAAGGCCTTAATTCCGGTCGCGCCTGTTTTGGTTGCGGACAGAACAAAGTCAGTATCGAGGCCGACGATATCCTTGGCCTTGGTTGAAGCTGCGGCTTCCTTGAAGATGATGGATCCGAGGACTTCGTTGGTCGAATCGTCTTTTGCCACAACATTGCCGCTTTCAACCTTAACTCCGGCAAGTGCGGCATACTTCACAGGATCTGATGCATACTTCTCCAGAATCGCATTGTTAATGTCGTCAGCGGTGAATGTAGTATCTCCGCCGGAGACTGCTGTCAAGGTAATGGTAAGAGCCTTATTCGCTGCATTGTATTCAACTGCTACGCTGCTGGCAGTATCGGTTGAAGCAGCTGTGGTAAATGTGACGACTGTTCCGATATCGAGGCCCGACATCGTGACTTTGCTGTTTACGGCGCCGATGTCTGCGGTTGCCGTATTCGCCGCCTTGGAGGCGCCAAGCGTTCCGTCGAGAAGATTGATGCCGTTGAAGTTGGTGGCCTTCGAAATACGATCGATTTCGGAGAGCAGGTCGTTGACTTCCTTCTGAATGGCTTCACGGTCGACGTCGTCCTGGATCGTGCCGTTGGCGGATTTCTCGGCGAGCTCGACCATACGGTTGAGCATCGAGTGGACCTCGGTCAGGGCTCCTTCAGCCGTCTGAATGAGGGAGATACCGTCCTGGGCGTTCTTCTGAGCCACTTCGAGACCCTTAATCTGTGCGCGCATCTTTTCGGAGATCGCGAGTCCGGAAGCGTCGTCGCCCGCGCGGTTGATAGAGTAGCCTGAGGACAGCCTTTCAATGTTCTTCTGTACCTCGTTTGTGTTGCCCGCAAACTGGCGATGGGCATTCAATGCCATAATGTTGTGTTGGATTCTCATAACAATAAACCTCCTTGTTTTTTCCAGGGCTTCCTTGCCCCAATTATTGCGTCCGCATCCGCTACGGCCGTACAGCGGTGCGGCCCGCAATTTCTGAACGGATTTTTCCGTTCACTAAATATATCGATTGATTTATTTTCTATTGAATTAGCATATCGACCAAAAATACATCCCTGCTTTTGTTGATTATTAACTAATGACACATAAATATGTAACCAGTTTAATATTACAAAATAACCCATATTTTATCTAATTGCATTATATTACGTAATATTGTCGTTTGTAAAGGCTTTTTTGCAGTTTATTATATTATTATGTTATAAAATAGTAAGTTCATAAATAAACCGCTCACTATACCATGCTGTATTAAATCAAATACCCGCCAGGCTTAGCAATGCGATAAGACCTGTCAGGTATTTTATGTTATACCTATTATCCAACTGCCCGAGTATTACGGTTATATAAACTTAGCTTAGCTTAGCTTGTTGCCTGTCCTGCAGATTTGCAGAATTTCGGCGTTTATGCGCTCAAGGGGCAGCTGCTTTTCCACCGCGCCGATGTTTTTGGCGGCCATCGGCATTCCGTAGACAACGCAGGAATCCTTGTCCTGGCCGATGGTGTAGCTTCCCGACTGGCGCATTTTAAGCAGCCCCTTTGCCCCGTCCGCGCCCATGCCGGTAAGAATGACGCCGATAGCCTTGCTTCCGGCTGCGTCGGCCACCGATTCGAAAAGCGCGTCGACCGACGGGCAGTGGCCGCTGACCTTCGGTCCCTGTGTACTTTTTACGTAATATCCCCTGGCGTCTTTCGCCAGACGCATATGATAGCCGCCGGCAGCCAGGATTATCTTGCCCTGCTCGACGCGGTCACCGTCCTCGCATTCCTTGACTGACATCCGGCATACCCTGTCGAGGCGCTGGGCATACATTTTAGTGAAGCCCGCCGGCATATGCTGGACAATCACCACGCCGGGCGAATCGGCGGGCAGGTCGCGGACAACCTCGACTATCGCGTCGGTGCCTCCGGTTGACGCACCGATTGCGATTATTTCGATTTTTGCCGTTCCTGCGGACGCGGTTCTTCTGAGCGTATCGTAAGTATCGGGTGTCCTTGTCTTTGGGAATCCTGTTCTTAAAAGTGCCGGTTCCTTTGGGCTCCCGGATCTATCGGCGAACGCCGAGGGCTCTCTGCCCGACGGCGTCTGCCCGTCTTGCCGGGGTTTGAGCCGGCCTATCCTGGCGATGGACGCTATTTTGATTTTCGCGGCAAGTTCGCGTATAAACTCCGCCGTGTCCTCCGGAGACCTCACAAGCGGCTTCTTTACAAGATCTACCGCCCCCGCGTCCAGGGCGTCAAGCGCATTGATGGGAAGCGAGCTGACGACGACCACAGGCAACGGATGTTCCGGCATCAGCTTTTTCAGGAACTCAATGCCGTTCATTCTGGGCATTTCGACGTCGAGCGTAACTACGTCCGGGTTCAGAGCCTTGATCTTGTCAAACGCGTCGAAGGAATCGACCGCATACCCGACTATCTCGAGATGGGCATCCTTTCCCAAATTCCGGATAAGTATCTCCCTGAAAAGAATGGAATCGTCTACTACAAGGACTTTTATTTTTCTTGAGCTCATCAGGCTTAATCTTCCTTTTTCTGATAGATGGCGGGCATAATGTAACGGTACTTTGCCGTCCGGCGGTTGACAACCTCCGAGTGTCCGACAAACAGGTAGCCTCCGTTTGCGGTGGCCCCGTAGAATTTCTCGATCAGCTTCTCCCTTGTGACGTCGTCAAAATAAATCATGACGTTTCGGCAGAAGATGACGTCAAAGGGCCGGGGGAAGAAGAAATCATCGTTCAGGTTAATGGGTTTGAACGTCACGTCTTTCCGGATACGACCGCTGATTTTGAAGTTTCCGTCCTTCAGGTCCTCGAAGTACAGAAAGCGCCATTTTGCCGGGACGTCTTTGATCGCTTCGGCGGGATAGATCGCTCTCTCGGCCTTGCCCAGGGCGTCCATCGATATGTCGGATGCGAGAATCGAAATGGTCCACTGGCTTTTTCGAAGGCCGAAGTAATCGTCAAGCGCCATGGCTATCGTATACGGCTCCTGTCCGGAAGAACAACCGGCGCTCCATATGCGAAGCTCCTTGTATCTTTTCACGGATTCGAAGTATGGCATGGCTTTCTCCGTAAGAAACCTGAAATGCTCCATCTCGCGCATAAAGAAAGTGTGGTTGGTGGTGATCTTGTTGAGGAACAGAGTGATTTCTTTTCCGGTTGTGTCGGAAAACAGGATTTTGAGGTACTCGTCAAACGACTCTATTTTCCTTTCCCGGAGAGTGGTCGCCATTCTCCCCTCTATAAGCACCCGTTTCTTGCTGAGGTTTATACCGTATTTTTTGTAGACAAAATCCACAAGGGTGTTAAATTCTTTATCCGTCAGCTTTACCATATCAGCTTCCTTTATCAGGTTCCGATATCGTCGTTGAATATTTTCCGGCAGTCGATGTTCAAAACGAGCTTAGACCCCACTCTGCCGACAGAGCCGAGATATTTATTGGAGTTGTATTGATCGAACTCCGGTATGAGAGTCAGGGACTCGGTGTCAAACGACTGCACTTCGGACACGCGGTCGACGATAAGCCCCACCTGAACTTTATCGATGTTTATAACGATTATGCAGGTGCGCTCTTCATACTCGACGGGCGGCAATCCGAACTTCAGCCTCATGTCTATGACCGGTATGATTTTTCCGCGCAGGTTAATGATGCCATTCACATAGTTCGGAACGTTTGGAACCTTGGTTATGTTTTGCATCGTAATTATGTCGACTACATCCAGAAGCTCGACACCGTATGTGGCTTCGCCAAGCGTAAAGGTCAGATATCTTCCGGCAAGATCGTCCTTATGAGTTTTTACAAGGCCGGCTGTTTCAGACACTGTCAATACCTCCTTAATACCTGTTTATAAGGTTCGCGGAATCAAGAATCAGGCTGATGCTGCCGTCGCCGAGAATTGTGCATCCCGCAAGGCCGTATGACTTGATGTGGAAGCGGTTGAGGTAATATGGGAACGGTTTTACAACAACCTGCTGCTCTCCGATGAGGGCGTCCACAAAGACCACGACATAGCGGCTGCTGCTGTATATGAGGACGGCAATTCCCTCGTTCAGGTCCTCCACGGCGTCTTCGATGTTGAAAATACGGTGCAGGCGAAGGATCGGATAGCATTCTCCACGGAGCATGATCATTTCCGAGCCGTTTGTGTCGTGGATAACCTGTGTTTCGTCGGTAATTTTGAACGACTGCTTTATGGATGTGATCGGAATTGTGAAAATCGTCGAACCGACCGAGACTTCCATTCCGTCGACAATGGCAAGCGTAAGAGGTATTTTTATGATGAATGTGGTGCCCACGCCTTTTTCACTTTCGACAAGGACGGTACCTCCGACCTGCTCGACATTTCGGCAAACCACATCGAGCCCCACGCCGCGGCCCGAGTATTCGGTAACCTCGTCGTTGGTTGAAAAGCCGGGAAGCATGATCAGGTTATGGATCTCCTTGAGGGTGTATTCGGACTCGGGCTTTGTCAGAAGGCCGCGGCTTTTGGCCGTCGCGAGGATCTTTTCGGAATCGAGCCCCCGGCCGTCGTCGCTTACGGTAATTACGATCTCACCGCCGATGTTCTGGGCTGTGAGCGTAACCTTGCCCCGTTCGGGCTTGCCCATGCTGATGCGCTCTTCGGGCGATTCTATCGCATGATCGACGCAGTTGCGGATTATATGCATGAGCGGATCGCCGATCATGTCGTTGATGGATTTGTCGACTTCGGTATCTCCGCCGAAGGTTTCGAAATTGATAAGCTTGTTCAGCTTTTTGGACATGTCGCGGAGAATGCGGTTCATCTTATGGAAGACGCCGGAGAGCGGAACCATTCTGATCGACATGACAATATCCTGAAGCTCGTCGGTAAGTTTCCTGAGCTGGCGGGTGGATTTGCTGAAGTTGTCAAGGGTCAGGCCTTTAAGATCCGGACTGTTTGCGATCATGGACTCGGTTATTACAATTTCGCCCATGACGTCCATAAGCTGATCAAGCTTAGTCTGGTTTACGCTGATAAAGCTCTGTTTGCCTTGCTTTGCGGTCTGGCTTTGGACATTGGCGACGACAGCGTCCTGATTTTTGGATTCTTCCGAAGCGGTATTCTTTTCAACGGTCTTCGTGGTCTTCCTGATGTCCGCGCCGGTGTCTTCCAGGATCTCATACGAGCGGATGTTAATGGAGTTTTCTATAACCGAAAGGACGCTTTGGAGGTTCGTTGTCCTGAAATGAACGACAAAACCGTTTTTAACTATTACGGCGCTGTAGTTTGAGTCGGTTTCGGGATGCTCGGGCTCTGAACTGAGAATATCACAGTATTCCTTAAGCTGGGTTAGGAGCATGAATGCACGGATGTTCTCCATCTGGCATCCTTCGTCGAAGAAGACCCTCACGGTGTGAATGACGCCCGTCTCGTCCGTCGGTGCTCCGTTTTCGGCGGAGACGGGTTCGCCGGCGGAAAGGTTTTCATCCGCGGAAGAGGGTGCGTCGGAAGCCGCAATACCGTTAATTATATCGACCTTTTGTGAGAGCAAATGTATAAGCTCGTCCGCGTTTGTCGGTATGTAATCGCTTTTAGTGACAAGGTCTATCTCAGTCTTCATAAAGTCGGAAGCCCTGAAAACCAGGTCGAATATATCGCCGCTTTCCGGCTCCATCCTTGACGGATCCTCCCTTATGAGGAAAAACAGGTCCTCCACGCTGTGCGCGAGGGACGACATGTTTTCGATGCCCATCATGGCGGATGAACCCTTGATGGTATGCATAATGCGGAAAATCTCGTTGATATTGTCGTCGGTGAGCTTACCGCTCTTCTCGGCTTCCAGCATTATTTCATCGAGCTGCTCCAGAAGCGTTGTTGTTTCGTACACGTAGGTATCAAGCATTGGCATCATGCTCGGATCGATCGGACACATACTTACTTCACCATCTCCAGTCGCTTCACCGTTTTCTTTAATAACTCTGCTATAAAGAAATATTCGACACTTCTTTTGCAAACTTTACGATTTGCGCTAAAATAATATAGTAAATTGTCGATATATATATTATATAATAAATTGGATTCAACTGCAAACCTATTCTACTATTGGATTGGACTGATGACCGGTGGCCGACATATTAAGAGTGACGACTCCCCTCATCGCCAAAAATCCCCCTCAGCTCAACAAACAGCCCGAGTCCGGCGAGGTTTTCTCCCTCCAGGAGCTCGTAAAGGTTGTAAAATCAAACCCGCAAAGTGAACTGCTGAGTCAGAACAACGGTCTCGTTGAAAGAAGCGGAAGTTCCGCGGCGTTTATCGAAATGCTCAGGGATCCGGATGTTACCGCCGGCTTTCTCAGGAGCATCTTTGTCCTGCAGGAAATAGTGGGCCTTCTTCCGCTCAACAACCAGACCGTTACTCCCGAAATACGCAGGATGTTCGATTCGCTTTTCATCTCGCAGGGTGATATTGTCGCGGAGATGATCCGCCAGGAAAATTCCACCACAACGTTCAAGGGCGCCTTTTTCGACTTTTTGCGGGCTGCCCTCAGCGAAGGAGAAAACCCCGAAATCCTCGAGGCCACCCTTCGGCTGCTGAAAGCCGTAAACAGCGCTCTCGACGGCCGCGACGCGCTCGATTCGGTGGCAAACAACCTTCAGTTCCTGTCGGAAAGTCTGGCTCCTTCCCGTGAATTGTCAATGAAGCTTTACGAACTCTCTCAGGCCTTCCGTCAACCCGTTTCGGGCGAGAAGCTCACCGAACTCAAGAGCAGGATACTTCCACTTTTCAGCGAGATAGAAAATTCGATTCTTTTCTCCCCGAAACTCGCAAAAATACTCCCGCTTGTCATATATAACCTTTCAAGATATAATATTAATACCTCCCGGATTGCGGAGGCAGCTGAGAAATTTGTCAGACTGATCGAGAACGACTCGCAAAAAGAGGAATTCGCAAAAGCCCTGGGTTCCATCCTTGCCCGCGTACAAAACGCCGGGCAGGAAGGGACGGAATCCTCCCTGGACAAATCGGCAGGCAAACCCTTTACGGACCCGCAATATTCCAGGGTGATGAACACACTGGCTAATATCATAAGCTCCCGCAAAAGCGACGAATCATTGTCGCCCGTGTCGAAAAGCCGGCTTGAAAACGTAATCTACAGCCTGCTTTCCTCACCGAGCAACTTTACTCCCCTGCTCCACTTCGTAATTCCCGTCAGATATGAGAACATCGACTCCTTCGCCGAAATCTGGATCAATCCGAACGGCGAGGAAGACGAAGCCCCCTCTTCCGGAGACGGAAGCCCGAAATGCATCCACCTGCTTATTGTGTTCGACATAAGCGGAATCGGACAATTCGAAGCGGAGCTCTTCGCCCGGGGACGCACCATCGATTTCAGCCTGTTTTGTCCTCCGGAACATATCGAGTCCTTCGCCTCGCTCGAAAGGACCCTCAGACAAAGCATAGCCAATTCCGGTTATCGTTTCAGGAACGTAACTGTCGGAAAACTCGAACGTATCAGGTCTCTCATGGAGGTTTTTGCCTCATTACCGCTTAGGAGAATGGGAATTGACATCAGAGTCTAAAAAAACGGAACGCAGCAAGGCAGCCGCCCTGAAGTACAATCCCGAAAGCGATCCCGCTCCGGTCGTGATCGCTTCGGGCTATGGCCCTACTGCCGAAAAGATCATCGACATCGCCGAGCAGAACGGCATCCCCGTTTATAAGGACGACAGCGCCGCTTCTCTTCTCTGCATGCTCGATGTGGGCAGCAACATTCCGACTGAGCTTTATAAGGTAGTAGCAACTATTTACAGCCAGATCATTGCTGCTTCCCAGAAAATTATTGTCGATCAGGGAACGGCCGAAAGCCCCGGCGGGAATAAAGGCGGCCGTCCCGGCGTCAGAACGACATGAAAAAGAAACTGCTTCCGATAGTAATCCCGCTGGCTGCAATTCTGACAACAGCCCTAATATTGCTTCTGACCGGTACTTTCTCCCGGGCGTCCCGCCAGTCCGGGGAATCTCCTGATGAAGCCGGAAATCAATACATAAAAGACGATTATCTTCCCGACGAAATCCTTCCTCAGACAGAGGACAGCCCTTCAGCCGACAATCCGGACACACCGCCCGAAATCATCCGGGAAGATCCGGAATTCAGTGAAGAACCGGTCCCCGCGGAGAAGCTCCTTAAAGATGATCTTCAAAAGTGGAACCTTATACTCGTCGGTCCTGACTATCCTTTATCCCCCGATTTTACAGTTGACCTGACGGAGGTCTCCGGCGGCTACCTGGTGGATGTCCGCATTGCAGACGCCCTTGAAGCGATGATCGCCGACGCTGCTTCCGAAAACATAAGGCTGACGGTGTGTTCCGCCTTCAGAACGCTGAAAGTCCAGCGGACTCTGATCGAAAGAAAAGCGCAGGAACTCGTAGCCTCCGGCCTCGACTCCGATCTCGCCTACTCCGCCGCCAACCGCTATATCGCCGAGCCCGGAGAGAGCGAGCACCATACGGGTCTTGCCGTTGACTTTCTGACCGACGGCGTTTCAAGGCTCGACGAAAGGTTCGCCTCAACCAAGGCTTACTCCTGGCTGACGGAAAACGCCCATCGCTACGGTTTTATACTGCGCTATCCGAAAGGCAAGGAGGATATAACGCATTTTGCTTTTGAACCATGGCACTACCGCTATGTCGGGCGGGAATATGCCGCCGCGATTAAAGACAGCGGTTTATGCCTTGAGGAGTATCTGAGCAAAGCCGAATAACCTGAAATATCTCATATCTGATATGTAAGGGACATACCTTGAACAAGGAGACGCGATTATTATGCCGGAACCAATAATCGATGAAAGATATATCAACTCCGTCTGTAAAGTAAGGTCGATGGACAATACGATGCTTATAGCGGGCCGCATCATAGAAATAACCGACAGCTATGTGACCATCCATAACGTGCCCGAGGTTCCCAGGATCATCGAATATAACAAAAAAGTGAAGCTCAGTATTCTCAACGGCAATGTGGGCTACAAAACACTGATCGCCACCGTCTATGCTTCCACCAACAAAATTCTCAAACTGGTTGAGCTTAAAGAAATGGACGATTTCGAGAAGCGCACCTTCTACCGGTTGAACGTGTCGCTTAACGGTTTGGTGTCCCCGCTTCTCGAAAGCAATGCTGACGATATTACCATTGATACCGACGAGCAGAAGCCGATCTCGTACGAGGTGACCATCGAAAATGTCAGCCTGAGCGGCGTGTTCCTGAGATGCCCCCAGCAGTTTCAGCTTCGCGACAGGATCCGCGTGACGATTTTCACCCCTCTGGGCAAGCTTGAGTTTGACGCGGTGATCAGAAGGATAGAAGAAAAAGAAGACAGTGAAACCTTCGGATATGGCTGCGAATTTGAGGAGTATCCCGACAAGCTTGGGGACGCCCTGTGGAAATATATGATGTATAAAGAGCGCGAGGACATCCGGAAAATGAGAGGAGTATGGTCTGCTCGTGAGCAAATCTAAAAGTTCTGCGAACATGGCCGCAAACGACCTTGTCTTTGCATTGGACATCGGTACGAGAAGCGTGATCGGCATTGTGGGAGCATTGGAAGACCGGCTTCTTCGGGTGTTGGACGTCGAAGTGATCGAACATGACGAGCGCTCGGTCATTGACGGACAGATTGAGGATATACCAAGGGTCGGAAAGGTTGCGGCAGCGGTCAGGGAGAGGCTTGAAAAGCGCCTCGGAATCGAGCTGCGGAACGTATGCGTCGCCGCGGCCGGTCGGGCGCTGAAAACGCAAAAATCCTCCCTGGAGTTCTCCATCGATCCGAAGACTCCCATTGACAGGCAGACCGTGCTTTCACTCGAAGCCGGCGCCGTCGACGAAGCGAAAAGGCTCCTTGCCGAAGCCTTTGGAAACGCGGACGAACACGGCGCCTACAGCTGCGTGGGATACTCGGTCATGCGGTATTATCTTGACGACTATCCCATGAAGACTCTTATCAACCACAGGGGCAAAAGCATCAAAGTGGAGCTTATCGCCACGTTTTTACCCGTCGAAGTGGTGGAGAGTCTGAATGAGGCGATGCAGATAGCCGGTCTTCGCATAGCAAGTCTTACCCTCGAACCGATAGCGGCAATGAACGTCGTAATTCCCCAGGAATTAAGGCTTCTCAACCTGGCCCTAGTCGATGTGGGAGCCGGTACTTCCGACATTGCGATCTCGGACGAGGGGACCGTCGCGGCTTACGCCATGGCCACCATAGCCGGCGATGAAATCACCGAAGCCATAGCAAAGGAATACCTTGCGGATTTCCACACAGCCGAAAGCATTAAGTTCGCGCTGTCCGAAAATTGTCCCGAAATCACCTTTCAAAATATACTGGGTTTCGAATACACCGTCAAGTCTTCCGAGGTGCTCGCGGCAATCCGCCCCGCGGTCGAAAACCTCGGCTCCGTCATCGCTGAAAAGATCCTTGAAATCAACGGCAAGCCTCCCGCTGCAGTTTTCCTTGTAGGCGGCGGCAGCCGCACGCCAGGACTTGCGGACTATGTCGCCGAGCGTATCGGCATCGACCGCAGCAAGGTCGCGGTCGGCGGCGGCAACCATATTAAACGCAACGTTGTGAGCAATACTCCTGTCGACGGTCCCGAATACGCCACTCCCCTCGGTATTGCGGTCACGGCTGCGCTGGGCCTTGGAGACGACGGCTTCTACGTGTTTATAAACGGTAAAAAGATCCGTCTGTTCAAACGTGAGCTTGCTACAGTCATGGACGCCCTCCTTGCGGGCGGATTCCGGCAGGACCAGATAATCGGACGGAGCGGAAGCAGCCTTACCTTCACCCTGAACCGTCAGAAAAAGACCATACGCGGAGAAATGGCCGAACCTGCCAGGATTCTTCTGAATGATAAACCCGCTGCCGTCAGCACACTCATAAACAGCGGGGACAGGATAACGTTCATTCCCGCCAAATCCGGAAAGGACGCCGTCTGCACCGTGCGTGATGCGATCAGAGCCATGGGTGAATCCTATGTTTTATTCGGGGACGAGAAAATCCCGATTCGTCTCAGCGCGCTTTTGAACGGTAAGCCTGCCCGCAGAAAGGACCTGATCTCCGAAAACGACGAGCTTCTGATATTTGCCGACTCCTCTGTTTCCGAAATCTGCTCTTCCCTCGGAATGGATCCTTCGGTCCACAGGTTCATAATAAACGGTGAGGAAAAGGACGGCAAGGCAAAAGTCCGTAATGGCGATATTGTCGATTTCCTGCCCATTGCGCCCGAGCCGGCACGACAGGGAAAATCGCACGCGGCTGACGATTTCCCAAAAGAGGCGGATTATGAAAATATAACGCTGCTGCCCACATCTCAACCGTCAGAAGAGCAAGGCCCATCCATGGCTATAAACGATAGCTTGCAGCAAGCATCCCCTGAAGATGATTCCCCTCGGGAAGTAAACAGGATCATCCTCAACGGCAAACCCTTTGAGCTTCCTCGCCGAAAAGACGGTGCGCCCAGCTTATTTATCGATCTGTTCAATTATCTGGATATCGACACCTCAAATCCCCAGGGCAGCAGGATCGTCCTCCGTATAAACGGTCACGACGCGTCCTATCTCGAGGAGCTTTCCGAAGGAGACGAGGTACAGATATACTGGGAAAAGGCAACAGCTGAGTAAAATACCACCGTCCGTATATTCGTTCTTTAATATGATTTAGCTGCCTTACGGCAGCTTTTGGTTTTCCATAAAAACTATTGACAACACATTTGATTTCGTCTAAAATAGAGCATGCGTTCTCAAGCGCAACCTCCAATGCGGACTATACGCATAAGTCAATTTAATACTTTTTTTATTCGGAGAAGTACTCAAGAGGCCGAAGAGGCGCCCCTGCTAAGGGCGTAGGCGTGTAAAAAGCGCGCGAGGGTTCAAATCCCTCCTTCTCCGCCATAATTTTATTCTGAAAAGTCCTCAAAACGAGGGCTTTTTTGGCATATTCTATTAAAATAAGTACAGTTTTCACAATTTGTGTTGCATTGTTATCGGCAATACAGAATTTGAAAGGGATGCTGAAAATGAAGCCTGCTGCAAGAATCGATATGCACTCTCACTACTTCCCGGATACATATTACAATTTACTTAAAAAGTATAACATTACCCATCCCGATAATGTATATGTACCCAAATGGAGCCTGGCTAAGCACCTTTCGGATATGGACGCTGCCAATATCATTTATTCCTGCTTGTCTATCACCTCTCCCTTCTTTAGCTTTGCAGATCCCGCCGAACGTCCCGCGGCAGTGAGAAGCTGCAACGAGGAAGGTGCGAGAATCCAAGCCGGCTATCCGGATCGCATCGGTATACTTGCTGCATTGCCCTTACCTGATACGGAATCCAGTATTAAAGAAATCCACTACTGCATGGAACAACTGCACGTAAAGGGTTTTGCACTTCCGACCCATGCTAACGGTGTTTATTTGGGAAATCCAAAGCTTGATCCTGTGTTTGAGGTATTGGATCAATACGGTGCTTTGGTCACACTGCACCCGACAACTCCGTCCGCCGTCCCGGAAAATGTGAATGAGGAACTTCCCATCCCTCTCTTTGAGTTCTTTGTCGATACAGCACGCACTATATTGAATATGGTGTACAGGAACATTTTTAAGCGTTTCCCAAACATACTTTTTGTCATGCCGCACGCCGGCGGCTGCTTTTCTACGATGACAAAACGTTTATCCTCCGGCGCGGGCGCATCATTGGACATCGAAGGAAATATGAAACGGATGTATTTCGATCTGGCCGGGGCTCCTGTGCCCGTCCAGCTTCGCACGCTTTTGGAGATAGTAGGACCGAAACGGCTCGTATACGGTGTCGACTTCCCTTATCCTTCATTGGAAGACGCATTGGCCCACGGAAGCAAGCTGGACACCACATCTCTGTTAACAGAAGAAGAAAGGCATATGATATATACGGAGACTGCAAGAGAATTACTGTCAATATGATAATCCGTTGGTTGCGATCTGCTACTTTTATTGTTGCAAGCTCCATATCAGAACTTGAAGAAAATAGCCGCCTAGGTATCTGTCCTAGTCGGCTATTTTTATGAAGTATATTATTCTTCAAACCCTGAATTTCTTACCAGCAATGTCCGGCAATTCTTGGTAATTGCTCATATAATCTGATGGTCGAAACCTTTATTGGATTCTCCTTGTACTTCTTGTGAAATTGATATTTTTGCACCGCAGAAAACCACTGTCGGCATCCTGGAAAGTCAGTATCCGCTCTTAGTAATCCTCCTTAATTCGTCTTGCATCTCACTGTCGACACAACTGAAGCTCTGAAATGTTGGCTGCGCTAGGTCATCCTTTATGTTTTTCAATACTTCTAATCTCAATTGCTCCGCAGAGATAGCAAAACCTTCCTCTTTTAACCAGGTACATTTTTTTTAGGAGTAGCCTTCACAACCTTCGCACTCGTAGAATATAATCTCGCTTTCAAAGCCGGATTTTTGCTTTTCCGTTTGCCAACATAGACAGCTCTGAGCTTTTTCCAAGCCTGACAGGAATATTCCGTCCAGATCAGCGTCGTACGAGGTCTTACTTAATATTATAATTACAAATACGACCAACAAGCTCACATGAAAACCATAGGTAGTTCGCACAATTAGTATTAGCGCGGGTTTTAAGTTATTATTAATTGAAGTAAATTTTGTCTTAAGCCTTTAAAATAGAGGTTCGAGATTGAGTCATTTCAGCCCTTTATTCATGCGGGTTAAAAAGTATACAGTTTTAGCCCGCGCCCCGCAATGGGATAAAAAAGTGACTCCGGATCTGTATAGAATCCAAAGTCACTTTTTCAAGGTGAAAAACTATTTTTGTTACTTTCCGGTGTCAAAGTTCGTTAACCACCATATAAAACGTTGCTATTGTGAGTAAATGCCAAAGGCCATAAACCATATTTTGACCAAGAAGGCGCTCGATCCCCTCACTATTTTACAAGCCTTGCTTGCACGTTCCGCAAACCGGACATTTCTGCATGGAAAGCGGAACTTCCAACCCGCAATCATCCAGCAGCTCGCCGTTTGTCAGGATTTCCAAAGTCGTTCCGTCTGCAGCGGCTTTTCCCTCTTTTAGAATTATGACACGGTTACAGGTTTCCATTACCATATCCAAATCATGGCTCGTAATGATTTTCGTATGGCTGAAGCCTTTCAGGACGTTTATAAATCTCCGTCTTGATTTCGGGTCCAGCCCCGAAGTCGGTTCGTCCATGATCAGCACGTCGGGTTTCATTGACAGGACACTGGCGATCGCGGCGGCGCGTTTTTCCCCTCCCGAAAGCTTGTATGGCGCCCGGTCAATCAAATGGGGTATGCCGACCATATCCAGCGCTTCCTCAACTCTTGCCTTTACCTCATTTTCATCCAGTTTATAATTCCGGGGTCCGAACGCCACATCGTCATATACGGTTGTCATAAAGAGTTGATCGTCTGAATCCTGGAACACCATTCCGAGCTTCTGTCTGACCGTCGCCAAAGTCTTTTTCGTTACGGCAACATCTCCGACTTTCACTTCGCCCTTGTCCGGGAAAATAACCCCCGTAATCAACGACAACAGCGTAGACTTGCCCGAGCCGTTTGCGCCTACTATGCCGACCGATTCGCCCTGGTATATCGTAAAAGAAATACCCTTAACGGCTTCATGACCATCCGGATATGTAAAATGCAGATTGCTTACCTCAATTATTCTTTGACCACTCATTAGCCGATCACCCTCTCCAACAGCAACCCCAGGAACGCCGGTATATCATGTATCCTTGCGATAATGAAAAATAAGCTCCACGAGATCAAAAACAGGACATCCCGCCACGCAATGCGCGATTCACCATTAGAATGATACTCTCCGTCAAAGCCCCTCAGCTTCATGGAATCATAAACACGCTGGGCTCTGTCGGACGTTCGGAGCAGAAGCTGTCCCACAAAAGACCCGCAATCTTTAAGCCGCACGCCTTTCCGCAGAGGCGCCCGCATGACGTAAGCCCTCAGCATTCTTGCAAGCTCCTCGGTCAACAGCGATATGTAGCGAAATGTCAGGATCAACTGCAAAACAAAAACGCCCGGCACTCTCAATGTTCTCAGGGCTTGCGCGATTTTATCGAGCCCCGTTGTTGAAACCAGTATAAGGCAGGCCGTTACGGTCAATCCGCTTTTGATCATGATTGAAGCAAACGAGATCCATCCCCTTGGGTCAAACAGGGGATTTAATATTCCTATACCGATTATAAGGGGCTCGATAATAAGCAGCCTTTTAAATATCTGCGCGGCGGGCAATTCGGCAAGAAGGATAATCACCATCGGGTATAAAACAAACGGCAGAAGCCCGCTTATTTCATATCTTCCAAAAGACACAACCGTAATCAGGTACGCAATTGTGGTCAATAGCTTTGCAGCCGGATGTATCTTATGAATAGCTGTGTCCTTTCGAGCCAGGTCATCCAGCATCCTGATGCTATACATTGATTCCACTATTTTTGACATATTATCTTTCCTTATCGCAATAAAAGGGCGGACATTCCGCCCTCCCCTTTTGATTTAATGCTGCCGTGATCTCACGGTCTTTTTCTTTTTCACAGCACTTATAGCCAAACCGATTAATGCCGCCAGGCCAAGGGTCATAGCCCCACCCGCAATTCCGGAGACGCTGGTTCCGGCATATTCGCTGGTCTCACTTTCGTCTGTCGTATTAAAGCCATAATCCGGTAAGATTGCCGTTTTGCTTTGAACGTTTGCCATAAAATTATGTACTCCGCCCGATGCTTCCAGTTCGGCGGTTCCGGCGATCCGCCCGATCGACCATTCAAGTCCGTCGGGGTTTGAAGACGCAAACCAGGAAACGAACCCGCCGATAATTACCGCCGCGGCAAGCAGAACGGATAGCACTTTCTTTATTGAAACATCCCCCATGGTTTTTCCGGTTTCAACACGTTCAAGTATCTCCGGACGCGCTTTCCAGACAAACGCCGCTACTGCGGCTGTTATAAGTCCCTCTACAACGCCGATTGCCAGATGAATCGGCTGCATAAGCAGGACAAAGCTTTTAAAGGGAAGCTCTGTCCTCCCGGAAAGCAGGGTTTCCAGCACAACACTGAACGATCCCATTTGCAGACCCGCCACGGCTGAAATCATGGAAGCCCAAAATATCCTGCCGGAAGAAAGCCCTTTTCGTGTTATCCTTCTGTAGATCAGAGGATATGCAGTAAAACATGTGAAAAAGCCAAGGTTGATTACATTGCATCCATACGCAAGCAGCCCTCCGTCTCCGAAGAACAGCGCCTGTATAAGCAAAACTGAAGCCATTGTCAGAAAACCCGCATGCGGACCAAGCAGGATTGCCAGCAGCATTCCGCCTCCGAGGTGGCCGCTTGATCCAGTCGCAGGAATTGAGAAATTAATCATTTGGGAAGCAAACACAAACGCGCCCATAACTCCCATCATGGGTACTGCCTTATCATCCAGGTCATTTTTGATTTTCTTGACCGAGTACGCGGCGACACCCGCGGCGGCGGCCGTCATTGCTCCGCCTACGGCCGGTGAAATCAAGGCATCCGCCATGTGCATAATTCTTTCCCCTGCTTTCTTTTCAGCCAATTCTGCATAATCAGGAAACGAAGCTGGCAGTATTCTTGATTTCAATTATATTATGCATTTGCCGTGGCACAAGCCTTGAGGGGGGATATGTAAGCCGCTGTTTCCCAGCGCTTCAGAAGTCTTATAACTAAAGGCCCTTTTACGGCTTAGCTGTAATCGGTCGCCGGATGCATCCCCCGGATGGGGATATCGTCAAGAGCCGCTCATTATATCAGACTGTCAATCGCTTTGTTGAGATTATCAATAGCCTTCTTATCTCCCGATTCTATCGCGTCGACAATGCAATGCTCCAGATGATCCTTCAAAATCACTTTGCCTGTGTTTTTTAAAGCCGAGATGACTGCGGATAGTTGAATCAGCACTTCGCTGCAATCTCTGCCTTCCTCAATCATTCGCTTGACGGCCTCGAGATGACCGCTTGCGCGGGACAGCCTGTTCAGCACCGTTTTCGTGTTTTCATGGACGTGGTCATGTTTATGCGCATCCTCGTGAACATGCGTATATTCGACGCCTTCCGGACTTATATGTGCATGGGCTTGCTCTTTTGATTTATCATTCATAAAGAGACAACTCCTTTGACAATTTACTCTATTATAATTTCATACCATCCAATTATCAATTTCATATCTGTATCTGAAGTGGTAAGCTTAAATTGGACACGGAGGGGGTATTTTTTGGACACATGATGTATAATGGATGAACACCAGTGTATACATCTATGTGCACCGATGTCCCCGCAGTGAACAGGAGGCTTACA
>Ga0134099_1000096_pt1 | contig 114307 bp, 83 predicted proteins | sample 10_taG_2_FD_105482 | JGI IMG/M metagenome (GOLD analysis project Ga0134099, IMG submission 105482) | Switchgrass degrading microbial communities from high solid loading bioreactors in New Hampshire, USA - 10_41_5_180_A2 metaG | ecosystem: Engineered > Bioreactor > Semi-continuous > Anaerobic >...
GAGCAAATCAAGGAGGGGCTTAACCAGGTGTCGTCAGTAATACAGACGAACGCGGCCACGGCGGAGGAAAACTCCGCCACAAGCGAGGAGATGTCGGCCCAGGCCGCCGCATTGCGCGACGAAGTAGGAATGTTCAAACTGAATTAGCATACAGTAAAGGATAAAGGGGTGCTTCGCCGAAAGAAAGAGTTAAAGGCGAGGCACCCCCTTTATATGCAGATTCGCATTGCTTCAAATATCAAAGGACGCACAAAGAAGAAGCTCCAACTGCGACGGAACATGCCGGACGGCGGAGCCTGCGAATAACAGCCGTCACAGCTTTATGACGGTCCCTCCGTCCAACTTGTATGTTTCGCCATAAATATTAAGCCATACGGCAGTGGCGCTGGGGTTATATATCGTTTTCGCGTCGGCGGAGTACTTCAGGCTTCTGTATGCCTTTATATAGTCGCATATTTCGATGTTTGTGGCAAACCATATTATGTCGCCGAACCGGGAGACATATTTGAGAAAGTTCTCGATTACGTCCCAGTTGTCATTAATGTCAAATTCATAGGCATGTCCCCAAAGATAAAACAGCTCGGGGCGGCGGAAGCGCCCGCCGGATTCGCAGAATTTCTTCGCAAGCTCCATAAGGCGTTCATCGTTGTGGTGGCAGGTGGCCTTCCACTCCAGGAAATCCTGCGGCAGCTCGAAACCGCCGGTGGAAGGCACCACACGCGCGTATTCATAGCCCGCTAGTTCGAGCATTTTCTTAACAGTGTCGTCAAATATCCCGAAGGGATATGCAAATCCGCGCACACAGCGGCCTGACAGCTCCTCTAGGCGCCTTTTGTCCTCAATTATTTCGTACATCGCCGCGGGAGTCCCGATATTTGCGAGCGACGAATGATAGAGCCCGTGCCCGGCGACCTCGTGGCCCGCGTAAAGGTCTTTTACCTCGTCGGGCCCGACCTTGGATACATCGACGGTTTTGCCTTCAAACGCCGCCTTGTCTATGACGCCGAGGACCCCGGACCCGAGATTGAAGGTTCCCTTAACGTTATAGGTGTTCATTAACGCTACAAGCTTTCTGTCCTGAATGACTCCGTCGTCGTAGCTGAGCGTTAGCGCCTTGCTTTTTCCCTGCGGAAACAGCATTGTGTCGATACGCGGCTTGACCATTTAAAAAACCTCCTGTTCCGGAATGCAATAAATAAAGAAGCCGTAAATTATTGTATCGCAGTGAAAAACGATTGTCAAAACCTTATTTTAAACACACATATTTAAAAGTTTTAAATACAATATTTAAAGGGTTTCATTTAATGCAAATGTTATAATAACGGCAGATATAAACAATCGGGTAATAGGCGTTGTATATAAAGACTTTGGATGCGGTTTTATAAAACCGGAAAGGAAAAGGTTTGACCTCAGAGCGTTATTTCTCCCCTTTCCGGTGTGCCGTTTATGCAGCGCTAAAATCAAGTCGGAAAAACCTTAATATATGAAAGGGACGATTATATGAAGAGAATTGAATTCGAGCGAGTGACGCCTGAGTCCGTAGGAATCTCGAGCAAAGCCATCGAGAACCTTCTCGACAAGCTTGAGAGCGGAGTTACCGAACCTCACGGTCTGATGATTATGCGCCACGGAAAGGTGTGCGCCGAAGGATGGTGGAGCCCGTACGCTCCCGGCATCCCGCATGGTTTGCAGTCTCATACGAAAACCTATGCGGCGACCGCCGTCGGCATCGCCTATACCGAAGGCCTGCTCAGCCTGGACGAGCGCATAATCGATATCTTTCCCGACGAGGCTCCCGAAAACCCGTCGGAGAATCTGAAAAAACTGACGGTCCACCATGTCCTTTGCATGGCCTGCGGGATGGAAACAATGCCCCGCCCGTCGCAGGACTGGATTCGCGAATTCCTTGCAACTCCTGTCGTGCATGAACCCGGCACCACATACATGTACAACAGCACCGGCTCGACGCTTCTCGGTGCGATAGTCAGGAAAAAGACGGGACTCGGTCTCCACGATTATCTGAAGCCCAGGCTCTTCGATAAAATAGGCATCGACGCCGACAATTTGCGCTGGATGTACATGCCGGACGGCATGGAGATCGGCGGCGGCGGACTGCTTGCCACCACCGAGGACAATCTGCGCCTCATGAAGCTCTACGCCGACGGCGGAGTCTGGAACGGCGAGAGGATCCTTGCGGAGGATTACGTAAAGAGGGCTACGACGCTTCAGAACGAGTCCGCCAGTGAGATTAACGTAAACCCGCCGGCAAAGGATAATTTCGTCGGTTACGGCTATCAGATATGGATGTGCCGGCCAAAGGGCGTTTATCGCGCGGACGGAGCCATGGGCCAGTTCACCATTGTCGTTCCGGACAAGGATATGATCATTGCCATTACAGAGAAGGCGGCCGGATCCACCGGTGGCGTAGCGCCGCAGAAAGTCCTCGACATCATGTGGGAGTTTCTTGATGAAATCACGGACGAAGACCCGCTGCCCGAAAATCCCGAGGTGTCAGACAGGCTTAAGAGACGCATGGAGAGGCTTGCCCTTCCGAACCCGGTTTTTGCACCCTTCAGCGAGTGGCGCGACCGTGTAGACGGCAAGAGGTATAAGATCACCGAAGGCTTTTTCTCATTTGAGGATTCCATGGCCATATTCATGGGCGGAGGCAAGCTTCCCGACGGCATCACGGAGTTTACCTTCAGGTTCAGCAGCTACAGCTGCACGATGGATTACGTCAAGGGCGGCGAAAGAGTCCGCCTGAACATCGCGCTCGACGGCTCAAGGACAAGAAACATTATCGGAAACGGAGCCTCTACCATCGCGCTGATGAGCGGATGGTGGGAAAGCGAAGACACATTCACAGTCGCGGCGCGTTGGATTGAGACGTGCAACGAACGCATATTCAGGTTCAAGTTCAACGGAAACGGAGTTACCATAGAGCCCGGAATGGCGGGAGGATTCATGTTCGGACGCAAGCCCGATCCCATCAGGGCCGTACATGGCAATTGAGAAAGAACACGGGAGGATCAAATGGCTAAGTTAAAAATCGGAATTATCGGATGCGGCGGAATTGCAAACGATAAGCACATGCCTTCGATGGCAAAACAGCAGGATGTCGAGCTTGTCGCATTCTGCGACATTATTCCCGAGCGTGCCGAGAAAGCGGCCGCCGACTATGGCGTCGCGGGAGCAAAAGTATACACCGATTACAGGATGCTTCTTGCGGATAAAAGCATCGACGCTGTGCATGTTCTGACGCCGAATGTCTCGCACTGCGAGATAACCTGCGAGGCACTCGAGGCGGGAAAGCACGTCATATGCGAAAAGCCCATGGCCGCAAACGTCGAAGACGCACAGAAAATGATGGACACCGCAAAGAGAACAGGCAAACTTTTCACTGTCGGTTATCAATACCGTTTCATGGACAACCATTTTACCATGAAGCGTTACTGTGACGCGGGATACCTCGGCGAAATATATTATGCTGAAGCCAACGCCATCCGCCGCCGCGGAGTGCCGACATGGGGCGTCTTCACCGACAAGTCGCAGCAGGGCGGGGGACCGCTGATCGACATCGCAACCCATGCCCTCGACCTTACGCTCTGGATGATGAACAATTACGAGCCCGAAAGCGTGACGGGAGTCACGTTTGAAAAGCTTGGGAAACTCCTCGGGCCGGACGAGCAGGGCAACTCCTTCGGCGTATGGGATCCCGCCAAATACGATGTGGAGGATTCGGCCTTCGGATTTGTCAGAATGAAGAACGGCGCACTGATAATTATCAGGTCCTCCTGGGCTCTGAACATCGTCGACAAGGGCGGAATGGTGACGCTCTGCGGAACAAAGGGAGGCCTCGACTCCGGAATGGAGGGCGTCCGGTTCAACCATGTGACGCTCGGCAAGCAGACGATTTCAAACGTTGAGACCGTGTCTCTGTTCGGGCGCACACATCCCAGGAACCCGGTAATGGGGCCGAACGACTGCGAAGCAACCTATTGGGTGAATGCTCTCATGGGCCGGGGCGAGCTGTTCGTCAAGCCGGAGGAAGCGTTCACAGTAACGAAAATACTTGACGCCATATATAAGTCGGCAAAATCCGGGAAGACGATCTATTTCGACTGATCCGGACCGGTGTACGGCGTCCGTTAAGAGGGGGAGCAAATGACTGTCAGGGAAAAACTTCTGGACCTGAAAAGCAGGGCGGAAGCAAACGCAAAGGGATGCATATTTCCATTCTGGACGAGCGAATACATACTTGACAAAGAGAACGGCGGCTTTTACGGAAGAGTCACGCTTGACATGGAGATAGTCAAAGATGAGGCGCGGGCGCTGGTGCTCAACGGCCGCATGGTATATGCTTTTGCAAACGCGTATATGATGTTCGGCGACGAGATTTATCTCGACAGGGCAAAGCGGGCGTTCGACTATCTGGCAAAGTTCTTCTATGACCCCGTTTACGGAGGCGCTTTCAATACCGTCAGCCACAAAGGCGAACCAGTGGATGACAGCAAGCCCACATACAGCGAATCTTTTCTGATCATGGCGGCCGCGGCTTATTACCATGCGACAAAGGATCCTGAAGCGTACAGGGTTACCATGGAAACGTTTCGCATAATGGAGGAAAGGGTAAAGACGGCTCCGGCGGTTTACAAAAACGGCTTTACGCGCGACTGGAGCCGCTCCGCTGAAATGAAGATCGGCGGAAAAACCATGCGCATGCCTTCCGGAGTGATGTTCCAGCACCACCTGTGCCAGGCATATGAGCAGCTGTATCGCGCGACCGGTGATCCGGAAGTGGGCAAAGCCCTGCGCGAATTCGCGGAGTACATTGCGACGACCCTGTACGACCCCGAATACAAGTGCTTCAAGGGCATGATGGACGACCTGGGCAACCGGCTCGGTACGCATCAGAGTTACGGACACGACTGCGAGATAAGCTATCTGGCCATGGATATAGCCGAGCTCGTCGGCGACAATGCGCTTGTCGAAAAGACCCGCGAAGTCTGCAGGCAGGTGCTCTACGGGGTGCTCGAAAACGACTTCGACGATTACGGCAGCCTCATTAACGGCGGCGATCTCGCCGCTCCCAAAGAATCCCGTGAACGGGAGAAAAGCCATGTATGGTGGGCTCAGGCGGAAGCGGTTACGGCAATGCTTTTCGGATACCAGCTCACAGGGGACGAGAAGTTCCTTGACGCTTCGATCAGACAGCTCGACTACATAGAAAAGTACTTTGTCAATAAAAAAGACGGCGACTGGTACAACAATGTGATTGTAGATGAAACGGGCTATCGCGTCGTGGACGGAATGCATGGATTCGACAAGCTCAACGCCGGCAAATGTCCGTTTCACAATTCGCATATGTGTTTCGAAGTGATCAGGCGGACGGATAAGCTTCTTTTATCGGATGAAAAGTAATTGACAGGTATAGGGCTACCATAGCGGCAGCCCTATACTCCTTAAGGAGGAATAATATGCAGGAAGTATACGTGCAAACGGCATCCTTTTCCAGAGAGCTGACGGAGGACTTTCACGGAAGCCTTGAAAAAATAGCAAAAGCGGGGTACACGGGGCTCGAGCTGTTCAACTGCATTTACGGCGGATACTCTTCGTCGGAGCTCAAAAACTATCTGGCGTCCCTTGGAATGACCGTAATAGGCGCGCACGTCAACATTGACAAGACGGATGAGCAGCTGGCGTATCTGCCCGAGACAGGCTGCAAGTATCTTGTGTGTCCCGGGATCAGGATAGACTCGAGGGACGGAGCATACAGAGCCGCCGAGACGCTTAACACCCTGGGAAAGAAAACCCGTGAATACGGCATGACATACGGATATCATAACCACAACAGCGATTTCAACGTGTATGACGGAGAAACCGTCATTGATATTTTGATAAAAAACACCGACCCCCAATACGTGACCTTCGAGCTTGACGCGGGATGGGCATGGCGTGCGGGAGTCGACGCGGCGGAGTTCATCTCGCGCTACCCCGGACGCTTTGAGCTAATCCACATAAAAGAGACATCGAGGGTGCTCGGCCCCGAGGATTCCTTCGAGAAGCTCTTTGCCGGCGTGAAGCGGGACGCCGACGGGCGGCCGATATTAACTCCGGAAATTCGGGCGAAGTTTGAGGAATTCAGAAAAATAAACTGCAAGCTCGGCGACGGCATAGTCGACGTGCCCAATCTGAAGCGGGTAGCGGACGGGCAGGGTGCCAGGGCATATATAGTCGAGAGGGAGTACGGTTACACCGGCGATATATTCTCGTCTCTGGCCGAAGACCTCGTTTATCTGCGGAAAATATAAAATGGTGTAAGGAAGGCGAACAACATGAAAATGTTTATCGGAGGGAAATGGACGGACGCTTCTGACGGCGGGTTTTTTGAGAATATAAATCCCGCCACGGGGGAAGTCATCGACACAATCCCGGCGGCCACAAAGGAAGACGTGGACCGCGCAATTGCAACCGCAGTCAAAGGCCAGGAGGAATGGAACTCATATCCGCTTTACCGAAAGCTCGAAATATTGGAGAAATACGCCGTTCTTCTCGAGAAGAACAAAGAGCGAATAGCTTATGTGATGTGCGCTGAGGGCGGAAAGCCCATAGAGCAGTGCAGGGTGGAGGTCGCGGCCAATGCGGCGATTTTCCGAATATACATATCGGCCGCAAACACATTTTACGGCAAAACCCTGCCGTTCAACGCGGAACCGCGCTCGCAGGGCGATGTCGCTTTTACGGTTCACGAACCGCTCGGAGTATTTGCCTGCATAGTTCCCTTCAATTATCCGGTGGAGCTTGCCGCGCACAAGACTGCGCCGATGCTGGTTGCCGGGAACAGCGTCATTCTAAAGCCTTCTTCGGATACGCCAATGGGTGCCCTTATACTTTGCGAACTGCTTGCGGAGGCTGGAGTTCCGGCTAACGCAATCCAATGCGTGACCGGAAGCGGAAGCAAAATCGGATCATGGCTTGCTTCCGATCCCAGAGTCAGCGCGGTCAGCTTTACCGGGAGCACCGAGGTGGGCGTCGAACTTGCCAAAATGTGCGCTCCGTCGCTGAAGCACGTTTCGCTCGAGCTTGGCGGAAACGATCCGCTAATTATCTTCGACGACTGCGATTTTGAGCTCGCGGTATCCGAGACCATAGGAGGGCGTATCGGAAACGCGGGGCAGACATGCTGCGCAAGCAAAAGGTTCATCGTTCAGAACGGAATAAAGGACCGTTTTGTGGAAGAACTGGTGTCGCGCCTGTCGAAAATCAGAATGGGCGATCCCTCGGATCCTGCAACCGAGCTCGGACCGGTCATAAGCGAGAGCGCCGCAATAACGGTGGAGCAGCAGATACGTCACACGATCGGCCAGGGAGCAAAGCTCGTATACGGCGGGACAAGGAAAGGCGCGTTTATGGTGCCCGCGGTGCTCGAATGCACTCCGGATATGGATATTGCCCGCGACATGGAGGTTTTCGGTCCGGTGTTCCCGATAATCACGTTCGAAAAAACCGAAGACGCCATTCAAATTGCGAATAACACGATATACGGTCTCTCTTCGGGCGTAATCACGGAAAATATGCGCACGGCAATGAAGGTGGCAAACGCCGTAAAAGCGGGAGCCTGCATAATCAACGGAACGGGAAATTACAGACTCGCACACCAGCCTTTCGGCGGGTATAAAATGTCCGGCATAGGGCGCGAGGGAGCAGTCAGCACCCTGGAGGAGATGACAAGACAGAAGACAATCTCATTCAAGAGCATTTTAAACGATTAGCAATTATTTAGTTAATTTTTGACTTTTTTAAATCAGTGTACTTTTTGAATGCAACTGGATATATTTTTAATTTCAAAGAAAAATGTGAAATGTTACTATTTAAGCGGACGCGAAAGTTATGCGTACTATAGACTTAGGAGGTTATGAGTTAAATGAAAAGGTTTCTCACACTTTTCCTTGCAGCAGTCATGATTGTTGGTTTGGCCGCCTGCTCCGGTTCAAATAACGCCCCCAGTGACAGCACCGGCGGAAACACAACCACTCCCAGCTCCGCTCCTGTGGATAGCAGCGGCGGCAATGCCAGCACAGATGAGCCCTATGCGGTTCAGCTGTATTTCCCCACCATGATGACAATACCGAGCGAGGATGCCATCAAGGACGTCCAGGACGCGATCAACGATCACATTAAAAATAACCTGGGCATCACCGATATCACTCTTGATCTTCAGTTCGGATCCCTTGCCGACTATTCCACCACTGCAAACATGCAGCTGGCATCCGGAGAGAAAATGGATATCTACCTTGCTCTCCCGCTGAACACTGCTGTTGCAAACGGTTACCTTGTTCCTCTGGACGATTATCTTGACAAGGAACTTGCCGGAGCGGTGTCCTACATTAAGGATTGGCTTTCCTGCGGAACAATCAACGGAACCGTATATGCTATTCCGTGCTACAAAGGACAGGTTCTCAGCTGGAAATACATTTACGACAAGGCTTATGTCGACGGTGTTTATGACATGAGCAAAGTCAAATCGGTCGACGACCTTGACGAATGCCTTGCCGCTCTGAAGGCCGCATATCCCAACGAGCGCTTCATGGTTTACAATAACCAGCTCCCGTCCCTCTACGGCTTCCAGGACCATACCAACGTTGTCGGCACATATTTTGCCACTGTCGGCGACAGCACAAAGCTTGTCAACTATTTTGAGACAGAAGCCTTTAAAAAGGCCATCTACAAGGCGTATGAGTGGAGCCAGAAAGGCTACTCCGATCCGGAAGGATCCAACAACACTCTGGGCCATGACGCTGTTGTCATGTCCGGCGCTTCCAAGGGCGTTATAATGGGTCACGCTTACTCAATCGATACAATTGAGAAGATGTTCACCATGAACAACACTTATGGCGCTGAGTTCGGCGCTGTAGAGATCGCAAGATCCGACATGACCAACAACGCGCTTGTATACGGAATTGCCTACACATCCGAGAATCCTTCGGCCGCGGCCCGCATGCTTAACCTCATCTGGACCGACGAATTCATCGCAAGCACGCTCATTTACGGTCTTGAAGGCGTATCGTGGGAATGGAACGAAGACAAATCCTCCATCCAGTATCCCGAGGGACTTGACATCAACACCGTTCCTTACACTGCGCTTTATACCTGCGGAGCTTTCGGCAACCAGTTCCTGCTCTATGGATTTGACGGCAACACCTCCAACGAGGATAAGGTCTTCATGAAGGAACTGATCGACGAAGCATGGTATCCGAAGCTCTTCGGCTTCACGCCCGATGCATCGAAAGTCAGCACGCAGATTGCAGCGCTCTCCAATGTATATGACCAGTACTTCAAGGTATTGACATACGGCGACGTCGATCCTGACGTGTATCTGCCTCAGTTCCTGCAGGCACTGAAGGCCGCCGGCATTGACGAGGTAATGGCGGAGTACCAGGCACAGGTCGATGCATGGCTCGAAGTAAACAACATTAAATAAGCAAGCGAATATAAATAAGAGTGCCCGGTCCTATCGGACCGGGCATTTTATACGTTCATGGGGACGCGTATATTTTTCATCCTTTGAAAATTTGAAAATAGCTTTTAAACTTTTGGTAATAGCTCTTAGAAAATACTCATATAATTCTGAGCTCAGTTTTAGGATCAAACAGATGAAAGCGGTGAGGCTGTAACGTTATGCGAATACTCTGGTTCGGCATATATGAAGCGTTCGTCACAGTTCCGGCGGGTTGCACAACGACAGCTTCTTCATCGCCGATGAGAAGATGCAGATATATTTCGGAGCCCATATGTTCGGTATACTGCACACGGGCTTCAATCCCTTCGCCGCCGATTCCGATATGAACAGGCCTTATTCCAAGCGTAACGGTCGATCCGTCCAGTTCCTGCGGAATACCCCGCGCCACATCAGCCGGCAGGAAGAAATCGCCGCCGAACAGGTTTACAGCCCAGCCGTCCGCTGTACGATGAAGCCGCACATTTTCGAAAATATTCATCCGGGGTATTCCGACAAGCGCCGCAGTGTAAATATTAGCGGGCCTGTTATAGATTTCTCTGGGGGTTCCGACCTGTTCGATCATTCCGTCGCGCATGACCACTATTTTTTCGCCGATGGAAAAAGCCTCCATCTGGTCATGGGTTACGTATATGAAAGTTACTCCGAGCTTTTTATGCAAGTCCTTTATCAGGAGCCTCAGCTTTTGGCGAAGGGGAGCGTCGAGATTGCTGAAGGGCTCGTCCATCAGGAAAAGCTTCGGCTTCCGGACAATCGCCCTGCCTATTGCCACCCTTTGTCTCTCTCCTCCGGATAGCTCCTTCGGCCTGCGGTCAAGCAGGTGCGAGAGGTTAAGGACGCTCGCGGCGTCCCGCACCATGGAGTCGAGCTCGTCACGGGGAATATGCAGATTCTGCAGGGGGAAAGCAAGGTTTTCGTATACGGTAAAATGCGAATAAAGCGAGTAATTCTGAAAAATCATTGAGACATCGCGGTCTTCAGGCTTCAGGTCGTTGATTAAGGCACCGTCCATATAAATTTCGCCGGCGCTTACGTCCTCGAGGCCCGCGATCATGCGAAGGACGCTGCTTTTACCGCAGCCGGAGGGTCCCAGAAGCACGACGAACTCGCCGCTCTCAACTTCAAGGTTGAATTTCTGTACGGCTACGACTCCTTCATTGGTCGTATAAGGGTTTTGCTTTTCGCGGGCCAGCGCCTCGCGGGCTTTTCTGCGCCCGAATATTCCGGATACCTTAGTGTATGGATAAATTTTCAGTACGTTTTTTAAAAGAAGATTACTCATCTGCATCTCCTGCGCTGTGCGTGGAATCATTCTCGGGTTCGTTCATCATTTTGTCCAGTTCGAGGCTGGACAGTTCGGGCAGTTCCTCTTCGGCGCCGCCTCCGCTTTTGTCGGATGAATGTTCGGACGAGACCTTGCTTTGGTCCTCAAGCCCTTTTTCCTTCATAAAAGCGTGGAGGGATTTTTCCATACCGCCGCATATAAGGTCGAAATACAAACCCGGAAGGATCAGCAATGTTATAGGATAAATATATACAAGAAAAGCAATAAACGCAAATATAATCACAAACCAGACGGAACGTAGAAGATTGCGGGACGCAAGATAAAGTGACAGCCGCAGTATAGTCGATACGTTGCATTCAAATCTTGAAAGGGCCGGAGGAATGAATAAAACCATCGTAACAAAAATAAGCGCCAGAAAAAAGCCGAAAGCGTAATATACGGTCCATAGAATATTGGTTTGCCATACCTGCCTGCCGAAATCAAGGGCGGTGTAAAGCAGCAGTCCGAAAATAATACAGATGACCGACAGAGCTATGCCTTGCTTAAGCGAGCCCCGCAGGTGCCCGAAAAAATCGCGCGCCACACCCGTACCGTTCTGCCGGATAACCTTGGTCGTCGTATGGAAAAGGGCCGCGGTCGCAGGTATGACGGTGACGATCGGGATGCATGAGATAAGCCAGAAAAAGGAGACTATCATCATGTTTGCCGCTTTCACCAGCGTCTTAACTAAAAAACCGTCATAATCGAAAATACCCATTAATGTCCCTCCATAATAAGCTTAGGCATAATCCGTTATTTCAGGATTATGCCTATACTGAAGCAGAATTATCAATCCGGTATCAGCGATCAGCCTTTGACTCCGCCTATAACCATACCTTTTACGAGTTCCTTCTGTATAAAAGGATATACCATAAGGATGGGAAGGATGGCAATTATTGCGATAGCCATTCGCGCGCTCTCCGTGGGCAGCGCCTTGAACGCAAGGGCCGCGGACTCGGCGGCGACATCGCTGGATTTAAGGAATTGGATGCTGTCCATTAGCTTCTTGAGATAAACCTGTATTGTGTAAAGCTTGGTATCGGTGATATAGTAGAGGCCGTTGGTCCAGTTGTTCCAGTAGCCGAGGGCCGCAAACAACCCGATTGTGGTCATAACGGGTTTTGACAGGGGGAGCATGATCCGCCAATAGATGCGGAAGGTGCTTGCGCCGTCGATTCGGGCCGCTTCGACTATTGAGTACGGCACGTTCGCATTGAAATAGTTTCTTACCATCAGGATGTTCATGCCGCCCATCAGGCCTCCGGGAATGATAAGGGCCCATATGGTGTTCTTGATCTGGAATATTCTCGTCCAGACGATATAGCTTGCGGTGAGACCGCCGTTGAACATCAGGGAGAAAAATATAACGAACGCGAAAACGTTGCGGTATTTGAAATCCTTGCGGCTGAGGGGATAAGCGAACAGCGATGTCAGCAGAAGATTGGTAAGTGTGCCGATTACCGTGACAAGTATTGTCAGACCGTATGCCCTGCCTATTGTGAAACGCTTGGACCACAGATAATCATATGCGTTCAGGGAGAATTCCTTTGGCCAGAAGCTGTAGCCGCCCGTGTTGAGTGACTGCTCGGTGGACAGGGAAACGGAAAGCATAAGGAAGAACGGAGCCAGACAATACAGTGCAAGCAGTGCCATCAGCACCAGGGCGACATTATGGAATAAACGTTCGTCCCTAATTGCGGGAGCTTTGACCTTCTTTCTGTCGTTCATGATATTTAAATGCCTCCTTAATGTGCCTAGAAAAGAGCACTGTCTTTGTCGATCATTCGGACAAAAGCATTGGACAGGATAACCAGTACAAATCCGATTACAGCCTGGAACACGCTTGCGGCGGATGACATGCCGACATTGTTCAGCTCCAGGAGAGCTCTGTATACGTAAGTGTCGATCGTCTGGGTGGTATTGTACAGAAGGCCCGATCCCAGCGGAACCTGATAGAACAGACCGAAGTCGGAGTTGAAAATGCGTCCGACGGACAGGAGAAGCATCAGGGTCATCATGGGCCTGAGCATGGGGAGCGTTATATGAATAATCTGCTTGAATTTACTCGCCCCGTCGATTCTTGCCGCTTCATATAGCCCTTTGTCTATTCCGCCGATGCTTGCCATGTAAATAATCGAACTCTGTCCGGTGCTCTGCCAAAAATGGACAATGGTAAGGATGAAAGGCCAGTATTGAGCGGAAGCGTACCAGTTGATCGGACTATCTTTAAAGAAGCTACGGTTTATAAAACCGTATGTAGTGCTTAAAAAGGCATAGACTATAAAGGACAGTATGACTGCCGAAACCATGGACGGGAAGCATATGACGGGCTGTATGACCTTCGCTATGCGTCTGTTTGAAATTTCGGCCATACACAGCGCGACAAAAATCGCTATCGCCATGCCCATGAGAATCCAGACGGCATTATATGCAAGGGTGTTGCGTATCATAATCCAGGCGTCCTTGGTTTCAAAAAGGAAACGGAAATTGTCGAACCAGACCCATGGACTCTTGAAAATGCCTATCGAGAAATTGACCTTTTTAAATGCAATAAGTATGCCGAACATAGGCAGGTAATTGTTGCAGACGAGGTAGATGATTCCCGGAAGCATCATCAGGAACATCGGGAATATATTTTTGAACTCGGCAGCCCTGCGCGCTCTCTTTCTTTTTTTGAGCACGTCGTCATAGGGCGATGAGGCCTGCGCGGCGGGAGATCTTGTATTCATCAGCTTTGGCACGACTATCTTGCCTCCTTATTTTTCTGTAACCATTCTACATTTATGCCTCCCCCGCCGCATTAAAAAAAGTACGGTGAAATTATCGTTTTGTACAATTATATGCAGACTGAACTCTGCAAAAAACGTACTTGTGTTTGCGGTCGGACGGCGTTGACATTTCTTTGTCCAATTGTTAACAAGTGTAAACGTTAACATTGAAAAAATCCGGCAATCGGGGCTTAATATTGACATTATACAATAAAGAATATAAAATGGTATCCGGGATAACGATAAAATGAATTTAATTGTATGACAGTATATGTAATTGGACTCAATAGCGAGTACGGAGTATAATAAATGAAAGAGAAGAAATCTTGGAGAGAACAGGTAAACAAGCTTCTTGCAGTAATAATGGTTTTGGTGCTGCTGTTCCTGATATGGTCCAACGCATATTATAATTCGCAGACCAGGGAAAGCATAGAAAACGAAAACACCACAACCGTAAAGGTCTGGGAGAGCTTTGTAAAAAAACGGCTTGATACTTTGTACGAGCACGTGTTTGAAATACTGCTGATGGTTTACGAAAATGCCGAACTGGCGCCGGGAACTCCGCAAATGGAATATATGACCAGGAAAAAATGCCTGGACCTGATGTCAAACAAGCTTCATATAAACTCCGACGCCGATTGCTTCTTTCTGATCGATACGGAAAGCGGCATGTATCTTTTCTCCGCCAACTCATCCATATCCCCGTCGCTTACCGCCTCGCTGAAGGAGGCTTTCAGGGATGTCGCCATCAGAAATACGACCAGGCTTTACAACAGGCTTTGGGATATCGAGCTGATCGACGGAAATACATACTTTACCAAGTCTATAGCGCTTGGGAAATATGTCGCCGGGACGATGAGCAGAGTTCAAAGATACGATATTCCGCATGATTCCAACGGCCGCGACGATTCGAACTCAAGCCTTCTGATCTCCACCGGCGACGAGATTTTCTATTGCAGCGGAGACCCGGAATGGGCCGACTGGCTGGGTTTCGACTCACAGGGCCGGCCGGTGACGGGAAGGTCGTCCATAGCCGTTGCATTGAATCTGGGTTTTACGGCCGACGACACCTCCGTCATACTCGCAACAAAAAACACATTTAACGGCAACAGTGTTATTTCCGTAATAATACTGTTTGTCAGCCTGACTTGTGCCGCGCTGCTTGTCACATTGGTTTTCAATCTCAGGCATATGGTTGTCAATCCGACAAAGGAGCTGCTCAACGCAAGCCGTGAAATAATATCCGGCAATATGAACTATCAGATAACCGCCGACGCGGGAAGCGAAGAGTTCGGCGTGCTCTTCGAAAGCTTTAACAGAATGACGTCTCAGATAGTGAATCTTCGAATAGAATCTTATGACAGGCTTCTGAGGGAACAGGAGAACAAGCTGCTGCTGCTGCGCGCGCAGATAAAGCCTCATTTCTTTCTTAACGCAATTACCACCGTCAGCAATATGACATATCAGGGCAGGCTTGAGGAAATACGCGCTTACCTGCAGTTCCTGTCAAAGTTTATACGCTATATGCTTAATTCACAGAGAAAATGGGTGACCGTGCGGGAAGAAATATCCCACATCAACAACTACCTGCAAATGCAGATGCTCAGGTTTCCGGGGAGCATAGACGCGCGGATAGACTGTCCCGAGGATGTCGGCGAAACACGCATCCCGGTGCTGATGCTGTTCACCCTGGTGGAAAACTCCTTCAAGCACGCAATGAACCTGTATGAAACCCTTGAACTGAGGATTTGCTGCGAGCGCCTGGAGACGGACGATTTTTGCGGCTGCCGGCTGACGGTGGAGGACAACGGCGACGGATTTCCCGAGAAGGTGATCGCAGAACAGAATGAGAACGTCGATTATGAATCAATACCCAAAGACCACTTCGGCTTAAGCAATATCAGATATACGCTTCAGCTGACATACAACAGGCCCGACCTTCTGAAGCTGACAAACAATCCCGACGGAGGCGCGCATGTCGAAATATGGATACCAGACAGCGAGGTGAGTGAGCAATGAAGCTTTTACTGTGCGACGACGATATTTCTACGATTGATGTAATTCAAAGCCAGCTGAAATATAAGGAAATGGGCATAAGCAGGATGCTGCGTGCCTACAACGGAGAAGCCGCAAAGGAAATAATAATACGGGAGAAGCCCGAGATTATCCTTTGCGATATCGGAATGCCCAAATGCGACGGTATTGAGGTTTTGAAATTCATCCATGCAAACGGGATCAACACCGAATTTGCTTTTCTGACCTGCTATGAAAGCTTCGAATACGCAAAGACGGCGATGCGTTACGGAGCGGTCAATTATGTGACAAAACCCTTTGACATGGACGAGCTTGCTTCTGCAATCCGTGAAATGGCGAACGCGGCCAGGGAACGGATGTCCGGCGGCGACCGGAAGACGGATCCCGTCCTGTACAACAACCTTATAAACAATATGCTTCGCCAGATAAGAGACGGGCACTACGGAAAGAACCGGGACCGGCTGGACAGGGTGCTCAGGAAGAACCAGTTCGGTTATTCGGTGGACAGCGTTTTCCGCTTGATATATATCACGGCGGACACGACAATTGCCATAAACGGCGGATGGGAGCAGGAACTGCTTACCGAAGGGTTCCAGCGCCTTGCCGAAGAGATGCTGGCTGAAAACATCGGCACGGCCTATACGATCGCGGACGTGGGCGAAAGATTCACCAATCTCACCTGTTTTGTACCTGCGGAGAAGTATACTGAAAACGTTTTACTATCACGCTGCAGAAAATTCACGGAGCTTTGCCAGACAACGCTTTCGCTGAATCCCGTATGCCTGGTCAGCGACGAAGTGGAGTTGCACGATTCCTATAAAATAGCTCCCATACTCAATAAACGCATAACAAGGCTCAGGTATCAGGCAGGAAGAACATTCCTGTTCCAGAAATCGGAAAACGCTGCCATAGACAGCTATCGTTTCCTGGATCACGACCAGGTGCTGCGCTATATCAGACAAGGGCTGAAAACTGATTTCGTTGATTGCATCGCAAAAGCGTTGAATAAAATCGCGAACATACGCGACGATAACGGGAATGTGCTTATCAGGCTGCATCAGGAGCTGCTGCAGATTTTCTACGGATATTTGAATGATAACGGCATCTCAACCCAGGTCCTTTTGGACCAGGAGTTCATAAGCGAGCTGGACACGCTTGCGGAGTGGTCCCTGTCCGATTTCATGCAGTACGCCAGGGAGATGTTCGACTATGTCGTCTCCATCATGCGCAACTCGGACGACAGCGAAGACGTGATCCGCAACGCGAAGCAGTATATAGCCGAGCACTTCCGGGAAGACATAGACCGCAACGATGTCGCTTCCGTGATATATATTACGCCCAACTATTTGTCAAAAAAGTTCAGGGACGAGACGGGCATGAACCTGCGGGAATATATAAACCACCTGCGCATTGAGGAGGCCAAACGCCTCTTGATAAGCACGAACATGACGATAAGCGAAATATCCAGCGAAATCGGTTACGATAATTCCTCATATTTTTCAACCGTCTTCAGAAAAATCTGCGGAGTAAGTCCGGTTCAATGGAGGGAAGCTACGAAGACGGAGGATGTGGTTCATTGAAGCTAAGCGATCGGATCAGGCTCGACAGACAGACGTTCAGCCGTCTGGACGGTAAAAGAAAATGGCTGTTCATATGGGATTATTACAGGGTGCCCATTATTTCGTTTATGCTTCTTTTGGCCGTTGCGGTGATAGTAATAATTGGCGTAGGTCGCAATAAAGCGGATCTCTATGTGGTTATGGTAAACGCAAACAGGGAAGCCGGAGGCTCTGAAGCAGCGGAAGCACTGAAAAACAGAGGCGTCGGCCTGGACGGCCGTACGATAGATATCGAAACGAGCTACACGCTGAAGTTTGAAGATGTTACCGAAACGGACATTCAAACGATAGAGGTTCTGGCCGTACGTTTCGGCATAGGCGATTTGGACGTTTTCGTGGCGGATGAGCCGGTGTTTGAGTCCTATGCGGAAAAGGACGCTTTCGTAAATCTGAAGCTGTTCATTTCATCCGAGGAGCTGCAGGCGGTTGAAGAAGATCTTTACAGCTATGCAAATGAGGACGGTGCGGAGATAATCGGAGGGATGTGGCTTCGCAAGGGATCACCGCTTCACGAAGCCGGTTTATATCAGGGCGACGTGCTGATAGGAGTCGCGTCGAACGCCCAGAACCTTGACAACGCCCTGGAACTTGTACGGCAGTTCATAACCGCTCGCTGAAGCCTGAGTTAAGGTAATCGCCGCGGACGGGTAATGCTTGTCCGCAGCATGTTATGCAGACATGAAGAGGAGCCGGGAAGAATGAAGGGCGAGTAATATGCAAACCATTAAGGAGTAAAACATGAATGGTATAATTGATGCTATTTCAAAAATCGGAATTGTACCCGTGGTTCAAATTGATAAAGCCGATTCGGCCTTAAAGCTTGCCGACGCTCTTACGGCAGGCGGGCTTCCGTGCGCCGAAATTACGTTTCGGACCGACGCGGCGGAGGCAAGCATCAGGACGATAACCGCAAACAGGTCCGATATGCTTGTCGGAGCCGGAACTGTTCTGTCGACAGAGCAGGTTAAAAAAGCGGCGGATGCAGGCGCGAAATTTATTGTCAGTCCCGGGCTGAATCCCAAAGTCGTCTCGTATTGCCTTGAGATCGGCATTCCGGTTATTCCGGGGATCTCAAACGCACGCGATATCGAAGCGGCAATGGAGTTGGGGCTGACGGAAGTCAAATTTTTCCCTGCTGAGGCAAGCGGGGGTGTAAAATATCTCGAGGCGCTTTCCGCCCCATACCGCAATATAAGGTTTATGCCTACCGGAGGTATTAACACGGAAAACCTCAACGATTACCTGGCCTGCAAAAACGTTTTTGCCTGCGGCGGCAGCTGGATGGTGAACCCGAAGCTGATCGGCGCAGGAGATTTCGACTCGATTGAAAGGCTTTCAAAAGAAGCCGTCCTTGCGATGCTGGGCTTTCGGCTTGCGCATGTCGGTATAAATTCCGAAAACGAAGCTCAGGCCGAACAGATTGCAAGAACGCTGTGCGACATTCTGGGGCTTCCGCTTGCGGTCAAAAAGGAATCATTTTTTGCCGGCAGCGCGGTTGAGGTAATGAAGGATCCATGGTTTGGCAGAAACGGGCACATCGGTATAAAGTGCAACTCATTGGACAGGGCGGTGTATCACCTGCAAAGACGGGGGTACGCTTTCCGCGAGGACGGATTCAGGACAGATGCTTCCGGGAAGCTTACCGTCGCTTATCTTCGGGATGAGATCGGCGGTTTCGCGGTGCATCTGGTCGAGTAAAGGGTAAAGGAAGGTCAAATATGGCAAGAGTAGTTACTTTCGGGGAAATCATGCTCCGCTTGTCGCCGGACGGCTACAACAGATTTATACAATCGGACAGGCTTAACGCATCTTTTGGAGGGGGAGAGGCCAACGTTGCCGTATCCCTTGCCAACTTTGGCGTGGACACGGCGTTTGTCACAAAGCTTCCCCGCAACGAGATCGGGCAGATGGCCGTCAACAGCCTGAGACGGTATGGCGTGGATACCTCCCGCATCGTCAGGGGCGGCGACCGGATAGGAATTTATTATCTTGAGAAAGGCGCCTCCCAGAGAGGATCGCTCTGTATATATGACAGAGCCGGTTCATCCATAGCGAAAGCCGACCCGGCCGATTTTGACTGGGACAGGATATTCGAAGGAGCGCAGTGGTTTCATATAACGGGTATAACTCCGGCTTTGGGGCAAAACGTCGCCGGAATATGCCTTGAGGCATGCAGGACGGCAAAGAAAAAGGGCCTTACCGTTTCCTGCGACCTCAACTACAGAAGCAAGCTCTGGTCCCGCGAGGAGGCAAGGGCCTCTATGAGCGAAATATGCAAATACGTGGACATATGCGTGGCAAATGAGGAAGACGCATACGACGTGTTCGGAATAGAGGCGGAGGGATCGGACGTACGCGGCGGCGTGTTAAGCGCGGAAGGGTACAAGAGTGTGGCAAAGCAGCTTCTTGACAGATTTTCGTTTAAATTGGCCGCGATAACGCTGCGCTCTTCCTACTCCGCAAGCGATAACGGCTGGGCCGCCATGCTTTACGACGGTTCCGAATTTCACTTCTCGAAGGAGTATAAAATACATATCGTCGACAGAGTCGGAGGCGGCGACAGCTTTTGCGGCGGACTGATATACGGTCTCCTTCAGGGTTATTCCGCCCGGGACGCACTCGAATTCGCCGTTGCCGCGTCATGTCTGAAGCAAACAATAGAAGGCGATTTCAATATGGTCTCCGTCGACGAAGTGAAAAAGCTCGCGGGCGGGGATTCGTCGGGAAGAGTCCAGCGTTAAGCGTCCGTTTCCGGTTGTCCTGTACGGAAAGGTTGTAGAAACCTGTAAACCGGTACGAAAACAGGACTCACATGGTATTTAGTATATATGTAATGTTTTATTAACTAAATAATCAAAGCCACATCGGATTTACCGGTGTGGCTTTGATCTTATGTTTAAGGAAAAATATCTGGTTCTCAGGGTATATAGATGCTTTCCTTGGTGACGGGGTCGCGGCGGAAATGCGAGAAGAATTCAAAGACCTGACGGGCCATTTCGGGGGTCGGCCAGTGGGGCATGTTCATCTCGCACATTATGCGCACTCTCGCGATACCGTCTTCGCTCTTAAGGTCGCCGATGTAATTTACTATTCCGTCGGCAATAACCGTCCTGCGGCAGTCAGGCGCCAGAGGAAGGCCGATGTGTTTTTCTTCGTCGGAAATGTCGTCACGGTCCTTCAGAGCCATGACCTCTTCGAGCGAGATCTCCGGAGCGCGGTTGACGCGCGCCCAGTGGTTTATGCCGTCAAGAAGCTGCTTTGCTCCGGACTTGCCGGTCCTGAAATCCTTGTAGTCGTAAATCGGGAAGCGGTAGCCGTCGAGATTGCCGGCGACATTGATGATGGGCATATATGTCCCCATGGCAAGCGCGCGGGAGACGCCGTCGAAGGGGGTTTGCGGTTCGGGGCCTATCGCCTTGTCCACATAACCGTTGCTGATAGGGGCACCACAGGGACCTACCGCCGCGTAAACGTCAGGACGCTTGTTTCCAAGGAAATTGGACATAAACCCGCCGTAGGAGAAGCCTGTCGCATAAATACGGCTTTCGTCGATCGGATACAGCTTTTTTGCCTCATCCAGGATCTCGTCGATGATGTCGTCAAGTTCTATGGACGGAACAATAAGGATCCATTCGCGCCTTGCCGCTTCCTGCGGGAAGCCCCAGCCGTCAATTATGCTGATTGGGTTGAACCCGCCGTGAAGCACGACGACCGCGGGATACTTACGGCCCTTGTTCTCGGGTTTGAATGCGGAAACGGGCACAAACGAGTTCCATTTCTTGAACCTGTTCTGAATGCCCTGACGGTTCGGATCCTCCCAGTGGTAGCCGGTTTTCATTTCATATTCCGTCCAGCTCATGGGTTCGTCCTCACCGTGGAACTCTTTCACGATGCCGCGCTTTGCCCAGTATGCTATTGTTCGGGGAGAATGGTCGTCCATGTCGTCGAGTATCGGCTGCATCATTTCCGCCAGCGCGTCAAAATAGCCGCAGGCTTTCATGGCTTCCAGATCGACATTCGGGTTGAAGGTTGTGTAAAGGTCCCGGACGCGGTCGACGCGGCCGGCGTCAGTCATGACGAACTGCCTGTCCAGAAAACGTTCGTAATCCATACAAAGCTGCCTCCTGTCTTAAGATATATTAATAATATCATCGGGGTTATGGACTGTCAATCGTTTGCATAAACAAAATAACTGTTCCGAAACAGGCGAAAACTCCCGCAGGATATACTTGCCATAATATTTGTTGATTATGCAGATATATAAGAAACATATAACCATTGCAATTATCTTTATATAATAAGGCATGTAAATGATATATCTGCGTTGATGAAAACGATTGACTAATAAATTGAGCTCGGATATAATAATAATGCAAAGAATATCACAACATACCGAATATGATACGGTAAACCCCGTTCAAATAAGACGGTTGAACTGATAATTCGACAGTTTTCATACAGTTTAAAAATATTATGGCGATATAAAGGAGGAGCTTGCCATGGGTGAGATCAAGCCGATTGAAACGGATATTCAAAGAGAAAAAAACGAAATAACTATTGATATTTCCAATATCCCGGAACTGGATGTTGATTATGACAGCATACCCAAGGGAGACATGCCCGGCGACAAAATAAGAATAGAAGCCGACCATATCCGCAAGGCGCAGTTTATACTGCCGAAGCTGACCGAACTTCTGATTCCGATATTAAACGGGCATCCCCACAGAAGGGCCGTCGTTTCGGTCTGCGGAGGATCGGGCGTAGGGAAGTCTGAAACCGCTTCACTGCTGGCATATTACCTCAATTGCTCGGGCATCGGCTGCTATACGTTGTCAGGCGACAATTACCCCCACAGAATACCTAAATACAACGATGCCGAGAGGCTTCGCATTTTCAGGCAGAGCGGAATCAGGGGCCTTATCGCGTCGGGGAGATATAACGAAGAAATCGTAAACGCGCTGAAAGTGCTCCAGACGAGCGGAAACGACTCAAATCCCGAATACGCAAAGGATTACCCATGGCTGGCAATCTATCAGGACGCCGGGAAGTGCGGCCTCAGGAATTATCTTGGGACCTGCAACGAGATCGATTTCGGGGAGCTCAACGAGATAATCTCACAGTTCAAGAACGGCGGGGACGAAATTTACCTGAAGCGGATGGGAAGGGAAGAAACCGAGCTTTGGTATGACGCGGTCGACATGAAGGACAAAAACGTGCTCATTATCGAATGGACCCACGGAAACAGCTTCAATCTCAGGGGAGTGGACATACCGATACTGCTGAACAGCACTCCTCAGGAGACCCTTGAACACCGCAGGAAACGCAACAGGGACAAGGGCGCCGACAGCCCGTTCACTACGATGGTGCTCGGAATAGAACAGGAGATGCTTGTTTCGCAGGCCCCGAGGGCAAAGCTTATAGTCTCGAAAAATTGCGAGCTTCTGTCGTATGGGGACTTTGTTAAAATAATGCAGCAGGATTTGACCTGAGGAGGACGCAATATGGTGTGCAGAGCTGAAGACAACACTGTTAAATCGGGCCCCATGCTGAACGCTTACCCTGACAGCATGGGAGAATCGCTTAGCGATATAGTACGTTTCCTGCAGCTGCCGGAATTAAAGCAGGTTTTTCAATCCTTTTACATTCTTCCAAGTATTTTCAATACCGATCTCGACAGAGGGTTTTCGGTCATCGATTACGGTTTGAACGATTTATACGCCGCACAGGAAGATCTGGACACGCTGAAGGGAATGGGCATCGACCTGAAACTCGATTTCATACTCAACCACGCGTCGGTGCTGTCAAAGCAATTCCAGGATATATTGAAAAACGGAGAAAAATCTAAATACAGCGATTTTTTCATCAATTGGAACAAATTCTGGGAAGGCTGCGGCGAGATGACGGAAGAGGGTTACATCAGGCCCTATGATCACCTGATAAAGGATATGTTCTTCAGAAAGCCCGGACTTCCCATATTGAGCGTGCGCATGCCGGACGGCAGGGAGGTCCCCTACTGGAACACATTCTATCAGGAAGTAAGATATAAGAAGGTCGGCGCGCAGGAGCTCATGAAGGCTCTCGATTTGCAGTATGCAACAGCCGAAAGGCTGGCGGAGCTGGTCAACACGGCGCTGGACGGCGGCAAAAAGCCGAGTGAGATCGAGTTCGGCAGATTTGACCGTTACAGGGAACGGGTGGTTGATTATCTGGAATCGCAGAGGGAATATCTCGGCCAGATGGACCTTAATATCAAATCGCCGCTCGTATGGGAGTTTTATGAAGATACGCTTAAAACCCTGAAGAAATACGGCGCCGCCATCGTGCGTCTTGACGCCTTTGCCTACGCTCCCAAAGAACCGGGTTCAAGGAATTTCCTCAACGAGCCCGGAACATGGGACCTGCTGGGGCGGGTAAAGGACCTGGCCGACAAATACGGATTGACCCTCCTGCCCGAGATCCATTCCAAATACGAGGAAAAGATACACGAAAAGCTTGCTGAAAAGGGATATATGACATATGACTTTTTCCTGCCGGGGCTGATTATCGACGCTTTTGAGCGGAACACAAACGAGTATTTGCTCAAATGGATAAACGACCTGCAGGAAAAGAACATCAGGACCGTGAACATGCTCGGGTGCCATGACGGAATCCCGCTTCTGGATCTGAAGGGGCTTATCCCGGACGACATAATCGACAGCCTCATAAAGACAGTCGTCGACCGTGGCGGCTATGTCAAGGATCTGCACGGAAGCAAAAACATTTACTATCAGGTAAACGCCACATACTTCAGCGCCCTTGGCGAGGATGAAGATAAGCTTCTCCTTGCCAGAGCGATTCAGATGTTCATGCCGGGCAAACCGCAGGTCTGGTATCTGGACCTGATGGCCGGCAGGAACGATTACGAAGCGGTCAGAAGAGCGGGACCGGGCGGCCACAAGGAGATCAACCGGACAAACCTGACTATTGAACAGGTCCGGGAGAGCCTTAATAAGGATGTCGTGAAAAAACAGCTCGAGCTGCTGAGGTTCAGGAACACGTTCCCGGCGTTCGGCTTCGGTTCGAAGCTGCGGGTATTTCAAACCGATACCTGCCTGCTTAAGCTGAAGTGGGAAAGCGACGGATGCTGCGCTTTGCTTGAAGCGAATCTGAAAGATTACAGCTTCAGCGTTTATGCGGCTGACAGTGACGGCAAGCAGAGACTGATAATCGAAAATTAAACGTAAAAGGGGGAAACTGAATATGCCGGTCTATAGTCTGGAGGATATCAAAAAACACGCAAGGTTTTTCGGAAGGACGATAACGAACGGTGACTGCACCGTCGAGTTCTTCAACTGGACCTGCTCCGGTTTTGAAGTCCGGTTTACGGGGAAGAAGCTTGCGGCCGAGATGGTTTCGATTCCCGCCAGAGCGCCGATGACGCAGGAGGTTATATACGAATATCCCTGGGTCGCGGTGCTTGTGGACGGAAGCGAAGAGTTCAGCCAAAGGTTTGAACTGGCCGAGCAGGAAAAGTGGTACACATTGTTCGAAAGCGAAACCGCCGGAACTCACACGGTCAGGGTGGTGAAGCTGTCCGAGAACGCGCGGGGGAAGACTGGTCTCAAATCGATCGGGACGGACGGTGCGCTGGAAAAGGTCCCTGCATACGAGCCTTCCCTCAGACTGGAGTTCGTCGGCGATTCGATCACCTGCGGATACGGCAACGAAGCCGGCAACAGGGACGCCCCATTCAAAACGGGAGAGGAAAACGGCTGGATCACATATGCCTCGCTGGCTGCGAGAGAGCTTGGGGCTGAGTTTAGTTGCGTTTGCGTGTCCGGCATATCGGTTTCCCACGGAATGCGGCAGAGGTTTCCGCTCCCAATGATGCTTCCGGCAATGGAAGATGTCTATAAGTATACGGACCAGTTATATGATACCGTTTCCGGTAATAACGGCGAAAAAGAGGTATGGAATTTCGCCGGCAATCCTGTTGACGCCGTGATAATAAACCTGGGTACCAACGACGTCAACGCGATTAAACTTGCGGGCCTGGAAGAAAAGGACCTTGAGGAAAAGTTTTTCATTGAAAGGTACAGGAAATTCATCGAACAGATTCGCAGCCTTAACGGGAGTAAACCGCACATTTTCTGCACTCTGGGACCCCTGGATTATTACCTGTATGACAGCATCAAGGAAGCCGTCAGAGAGTATAAGGAGCAAACGGGGGACGAGCGCGTAACCTGTTATAAGTTCGGAGGAGTCAACCTGTTTACGGAGGGCTTCGGGGCCGTCGGGCATCCTTCGGCGAAGACCCACAGAAGGATGGCGGACGAGCTTAAGGCCCTGCTGTCAAAGCATTTGAGCGTTTAGATCGTTTGTTTCATCCGATACATATGCCGTTTGAGTTTCAGGATTACATGCATCATTGAGATGCGGATTAAAAAGGAGCTTGAAAATGGATTATTCAATCAACCGTAAAGTGCTGACGGAGGTCGTAGCGGAAAAATCAATAATACGCCATGTATCAAAGCACCGTAAACCGGACGGGTCAATGGACATCGAAGGCAATCTGAAGCTTTGGAACACGGTGATGAACCGTTTCGAGAAGATCATGCTGTGGGAAAACGGCTGCCCGGGGTTTGACGAACGGGATCCGAATCAGGAGGAGCCTTACATCGTTTTTGTTCCCGCACCCGAATCTGATAAGAAAAGAGGAACGATAATCGTAGCCCACGGGGGAGGATTCCAGACCCGAACCGGCTGCGAGGGCGTGCATGTCGCCGATTACTTCAATAATGCCGGTTTTGCGGTGGCGATACTTTCATATCGGCTGCTTCCTTACAGCAGGCACGACTCGATGGCCGACATGCAGCGCGCCATACGCCTTCTCAGAAGCAAAAAGGAAGAGCTCGGAATATCCGATAAAGTGGCGGTGATGGGCTTTTCCGCCGGCGGAATGCTGGCCGGCAACTGCGCCACCCACTTCGATTACGGCATCGAGGATTCCGGGGACCCCGTCGAGCGTTTTTCCAGCCGCCCCGATGCGGCTGTCGTCTGCTATGGCGCTTTTACTACGGTATCGATACCGGGCGGATTCTTTAACAATCCCTTCACCGACAAGGAAAGGGCCGAGAAGCTGTATTTGGCTCCCGAGAAGAACATCACTACGGAGACGCCGCCGTTTTTCATATGGCAGACCAACAGCGACGATCCCAGACTGTCGATGATACTTGCGAGAGCACTGACCGAAGCGGGAGTACCGTTTGAGCTCCATTGCTTCCCGGACGGAGTTCACGGCATGGCTCTGGCGGACGGAAACAACGATCTTGGAATGAAGATACCGCACCTGATGCACTGGAGCGAACTGTGCGCCGAGTGGCTGGAAGGCCTGGAGTTTTAGATTATCGGCTTTCCGGTTGCTACACAGTGGCTGGAGAAAAATAGGCTCTATGTCAATTGTTGGGGTAGAGCAGATGTAAAATCTGATCCGGCAGGCAACAATGGTTGCCTACCGGATTTTTCTGTCAAAGGGTCTTTGAGTCACGATGTGAAGAATCCGTCTTCTGAAATGAGTCTTCCACCTTATAAAAAACAGCGTAGAGGAAAAAGCGCAATAACATTAATATTGCAAATCTTTGTTAATTTTTATAAAATCATATTTATATATGCGAGCAAGGAATAATCATTGTCTCGTTATGATGAAAAAGCCTTACCGCAGAATCCAAAATCTCCTGAAAAATTCAAAGAAAAGGAAGGGTTGTGGAATGGGACTGGATTTTGTATTCAAGAAACTCATCAAAAAGCAAGTTACGTATCAGTCTGGCAACTTGGGTTTGAACCTTCTTATTACAAGATTGCAGGGTAAGTATTCAAGCAATCAGACCGAGGAGGAACTGAACCGCTGCCTGCAGGAAATGCAAGCGTTTTTCACGAAATACAGTTCGATCATGCAGAAAGATATTGAAGAGCTTAAAAAATTATAAAAGATAACAGGAAGGGTAAGAAACATGCTGATAAGTCTGGAACATGCAAAGAAACTGATTGAAGAAGGCAGAGTTCTGCACATCGCGGCCGACGAGTCATTGCTAGAGCAGCTGCCGAAAGGGAAATGGATAGCGGGAACCACCCCTTATTTTATTACGGATCAGGGCGGTATTACTTGCAAGGATAAGCTGTTTGTCAATGAAATCGGTTGCGCGGCTGATTATAAAATCATGGTGTATGACAGGGAAAACATACTTGATATAACCAAGGACGCGTATTCCAATGGAATAACGTTTTTGATCATGCCCTATGCGAGCGATGTTGCCATCCATTATGCGAAAGAAGCGCCGAACTCGGACGACCTGCTGATGAATCCGACGGTCGGCTGGATTTCGGGTTTCGACCTTTCTTCCGGCTCGTCCGCGAAGGTATATGACGGCAGTTCCGGTAAATCATACGGAGATAAAGCGGTTGCATTGCATATTTGCCTGTCCGACGACAAGATAGCCGCACTCGGCATTGTGAACATTTTCAATGTAAATGAGAACGATGCGATAATCGAGTTCACGGAGGATAAATTATCCGTAACAAAATGCCTTGTCAACGGGAAGGAAATGTTTTTATCCGATTATATAGCGGAGAATAACATTGATACGAAAGTACCGCTGGTTGCGGATTACAATGGAACGCTTATAAACGTGTCGATAAAGTCGGTCTCCATGGAAAACAAGACGGTCGACCTTTATGCTTCCGTGTTTTCGGGAAAGCAGTATCGTTTTGCGAGCCCCGTAAACGATTATGAAGCAAGCTTTGCGGAGCATTTGCGGCAGTTTAAGGACTTCAGCCCGATATTTTCCTGCAACTGCATACTTAACTATCTCTACGGCGGACTTGAAGGCAAATCCACGCCGCCGTTCACCGGTCCGGTAACTTTCGGTGAAATAGCTTATCATCTGCTGAACCAGACGCTGGTTTATGCTGTTGTGACTGATAAATAAAACAGCCTGTCAGGAATACCCGGGAGCAGCATCATTGGCTTTTTATTAGGCTAATGCTGCCGCTCCTTTCTTTTTCCCGACAGGAATGATGGTCTGCCGATCAGGTTTTTCCGAGTAAAAAAACAGAGCTTCGGCGGCCGAAGCCGCTTTGCTCTGTTTAGCAAGGGTGTTTTATTACAGACCACAATAAAATCATTCTGAGCGACCGGAGCGCTGCGTATCATCATATCTGGCTGATATAACCGTTGCTGATCCGGTTGCAGCGGGTTACATATACTTGAACATATCACCCGCGGAGACAAATGTGATCGGCAGGTCTTTTCCTACGATCGGACGAAGCCATTCTTCAGCCCAGCGCATTCCGGCCTCCTCCTGGACAAAGTGTCCGGGGAGTATCATGCCTTTGGCCTTGCCGAGCATCGCGGCGTCGCGAATGTAAAGAGGCAGGGTCCACTCGACCACTTCGCCGGGGATTATGACGTCGTATTTCCAGGAAGCCGCAACCTGGGCATTGTTTGACCAGTTGGTATTCTCGTTGGGGAGAAGGTGGCCGCAGAAGCCGACTGTAGACACCTTCGCATCGGGATTGCCGATGTAGCGGATCGTGTCAAGTCCCATGGCCTTTTTAACATGGGCGACCAGTTCGCCCAGAGTTGTCTCAGGAAGCTTGATATCGTAACGGCGCCCGGAGCCGGGAACAACGTAATCAAGCCAGCCGAGCTGCTTGAGGAGGTAATGGAAAATGCCGTCAGGGTTATGGGCATGGATGTGGTCATGGTCGCGGTAAACGACGATGCCGTTGTCAACCAAAAGGGCAAGCTTCTCCTCATAGACATCGTTTCCCTTCAGCCAGTCGCACTCGTCGTCATAACCGCTGTAGAATGTGGGCTCATGCACGAAAATGAAATTCGCGCCTATTTCAATAGCCTTGCGGATAATCTCTACAGTCGGCGCGATCGATACTAGAATTCCGGTGCATTCCACATTGGGATCGGCGCCGATGATGACGTCGCAGGTTCTTCTGTCGCCGATGTCGGGATGGTAGGCCAGTATGCCGTCTATAATGTTTTTAATAGTCATAAAGAACTCCTTTTATATAAACTGATTTTTAAACTGCTTTAATTATTATACTCCATGCTTTACTGCTTAAAACCGTCAAGCCAGATCAGCGCTTTTTCGATATATTCGTCCCAGAACTTCCAGTTATGTTCGCCGGGGCTTTCCCTGTACTCGTGGTTCAGCCCGATCTCGGTGAGATAGCGGCTGAAGGCTCGGTTGGACTCTATACCGAAATCCTCGGTTCCGCAGGCAATAAAGATGTTCGGAACCATTTTTCCGTCCTCAACAACCGCTTTTGCAAGAGCCTTGGGGTCCTTATCGCTTCCGGCAACCTCGTCGAGCTTGCCGAAGGTGTGTTCATAATAGCTGTACGGGGCTATCGGGTTCGGGGCGTCCTTTTTCATTTTTGCCAGCGAGTCGGTGATTATTGCGGAAGATAATGCAACGATGTTTCCGAAGACGTCGTTGCGCTTGAGACCGTTTCTGAGAGCACCGTATCCGCCCATCGAGAATCCGCCGATAGTGGTATCTTCACGGCGGTCGGAAAGCGGGAACACGCTGCGTGTGAAGTATATGATGTCTTCGCAGAGCATTTCCTCATAACGGGCCGCTCGGACGTTATCGTCCAGATAGAACGAATTTTCGCCGGAAGGCATGAAAACGGCCACATTGTGCGCCATAGCGAGCTGTTCGATGCGGGAACCCCGGATCCAGTCGGTGTGGGTGCCGGAGTAGCCGTGGAGAAGATACACTGAGCGAAACGGCTCCGCAGCCGGTTTTCCGGTGCCGCCGTATTGCCGGGGCCGTTCTATCGGAATGATCGCGGTCATCTGGGTAAGTCGCGCAAGGGCGTTTGAAAAGAAGGTGATTTCAAAAACTGCCACTTAATATTCCTCCTTTCGGTTATTATAGTCCGGATCAACTTTATAAGGACACCGGGCTTTATCAAGCTACTGGTTCCTGCGGAATGCTTTCGCCGCCGCCTGGAGAATATAGCCTGTCCGGTTGTCCGCCCGGACATTTTGCCGTAATAAGTTGCCTTTATTGAATTATATCACGGTAAAAACGCATTGTCAAACGTTATCATATTTCGAAAAATTGGCATATATAAGAATTGTTTTATTATAAATGGAAGCAAAACTAAGGTGATAAAAAGCAAAAAGCCGCCTTATAACGAGTGACTTTTAAAGGACTCTGCATCAAGGCGGCTAAGAAATGCTTATATCGTTTTATCGGTTTAGATATGTGATGGTTAAATTGAGCAAGCGGTTTACGGCGAGTCAGGCGCTTATGTCGACGCAATCGGGATTACTTTTGCTGCGCTCGGTTACCGCCGGGCATTTGTGAGGCATGAAAGGACTCCAGAAGCATATTTTGCAGTTTCTGCACTCGACATAGCCGGAGCCTTCCGTAACCGCCCTTGCCCAGTTCGGGTCCGCCAGAAGGGCCCTCGCGGAATCGACGGTATCGGCGAGGCCGTTTTCTATAAAAAAGCGGGCCTGCTCAGGCTTCAGAATGCTGTTTACCACAGAAACGGGTACCCGGCCGCGGGCATGGGTGTGCATCTGGACTCCGAGCCAGGCTACACGGGAAAACGGCAGATCATCCGGATATTGCACCTTGTCCGGGCCGATGCCGCTCGAGACCTGAAGATAATTGACACCCGCCTCGATAAAGGCGTCGGCGACCGCCCATGCCTCTTCCAACGTCGGCTCGGCGCCGGTGGTTCGCGCCGATACGATGAAGTCTTCGCCGCATGCGTCATGGATGCCGCGGATGATTTCACAGGTAAGGCGGGCCCGGTTCTCGGTGCTGCCGCCATACTCGTCGGTGCGAAGATTTACGTAAGGGTTGACAAACTGGTTCAGCAGGTACGCGTGACATGCGTGAAGCTGAACGCCGTCATATCCCGCTTTTTTTGCACGCACCGCGGATTCTATAAATTTATCGCGTATGTCGGTGATCTCCCGTCGGGTGAGCTCCAGGGTTGTGCGGTTTCTCCAGTTTACGGACGAAGGCCCTTTTGAGGGTCCGCATTCCGGGTGGGTGTTATAACCGCCGTGGTGGAGCTGCACGATTACGACGGATCCATGGCGGTGGCATGCTTCGGCGATGGCGCGGTGTCCTTCAATCTGAGCGTCATCCCATAATCCAAGCTGTGACGGGTCCAGCCTTCCGCTGGGGTCGATGCATGTTGCCTCGACACATATAAGGCCCGCACCTCCTCTGGCGCGGTCTTCGTAATGTCTGGCAAAGCGCTCGACGGCGATGCCGCTGTTGTCTGTCCAGCCGAATTTGACGGTTGGGGCAAAGGTGATGCGGTTTTTTATCTTTTTTGCTCCGATTTTTATAGGTGTGTTGATCAGGTTCATTGCAATCGTGCTCCTTTTCATGCTGCCGGATGATCACGTAAGGTTTGGTTTTCCATTATTAGGGTACAACGAACCTATAAAGGGAAAAAATTGTGATCACCAAATCCTGTAGCGTCCGCTGAGGGCAAGCAAAGTGAAGAAATAGAGGCAGTTGTCGTAATACCGCCTTTTATCCGTTCTGAGGGGCATATTCCAGAACTGCTCCACGGCGTGCCTGGAGTATTTGCCGTTTGCGGCCAATGAGGCGCATGCCCATGTGGCTTTCATGCCGACGGGGTGCATTATGGGTTCTTTGTCGAAAATGCTTCCGTCCCTGAAAAGAACGTATTCGGAAGCCCTTGAATCGGAAAAAACGAAGTTCTGAAGTTTCTCAAGGATCTCGGGCTGCCACGGATCCTTGCCGAACCAGTCCCAGTCAAGCGACAGGTTGATTGCGACCCTGTAAGCGTCGCTGAAATAGCAGCTGCCGAGGAAGCTCCATTTTCCCCTGCTTTCGTCGCCCGGAATTATCGAGCCGTCGAACTTCGAAATGTTCGGTGCAAGTCCGGTGTTGGGGTCCACCGCCTTGTGAAGATATTTCCGGCTTGCGTCGGCCGCCTGGGCCCAGAACTCGCGGTCCTCCTCGTCCGCCCACAGAGAGAAGAGGTCATAGAAATGCGGGATATGATATGACGGGTCGGTGAAGGGAGATTCGGGGACGAATTTGATAAGCTTGGTTTCAGGATCCCACATCGGGTCCCCGCCCTCAGGATCCGGGGTGCTGCCCTTGTGGACGCAGGCCCTCAGGATTTTGCGGGCCTGGTTTGAGTAGTCGAAGGGAGGTTCCCTGTCTCCCCAGCGGTGTGAGGCGAAAAACAGGGCGATGGCATAATACTCCTCGCCGTCCGGCGCGGGCCCCTGCGCGTTCCTCTTGCCGTCGGGAGCGCATGACCAGGCAAAGTAATCCTTGTATTTGCCGCTGTCATGATGCATGTATGTAAGGCTCCACAGCCACAGGCGGTCGAAAATCTCCTGATTGTTCATCTGGACGGACATCATCATGCCGTAGGACATGCCTTCGGTCCTGGCGTCGTCGTTGCCCGTGTCCAGCATATAGCCCATGTTTTCGCCGGAGTCGAAGTAGATGCGGTCCGGCCCGAAGAACATTTCGTTCCAGACGTCGTTTACACGCTTATCGATTTCTTCCTGGGAGTAACCGTACTCAAGGAGTACGTTCCTGTATTTCGGATTAAGACCGTACAAAAGAGCCACCTCCGTACTAATTGCCCAATTGCCCCAAAAGCGCCTTAATGTAAAGGCGCTTTTGAAGCCGGTGCATAAAATTACAGTTTTTTGAGCTGGTTGTTTATAAGGAACTCCATTACATCGGATGCCGGGCGAACTTCGGCTTTCGGCGCGTCGTACAGGGTCATGTAGACGGGGTTGGAGTCGGTGTACGGGTCCCATCTCTCCATGGGAGCGCCGTTTGCGTCATTGCCGTTCGGATCTCCGTTTTTAATGAAGTTTGCCCAGTAATTGCACATATGCCGGGCAAGGTCATAATGCTTGCCGACAAACGGGCGCCAGCATTTCGCGAGCGTCTCGAACCAGAACCACAGATCGGAAGAGTGGAAGCTTCCCGGATTGTCCCAGCCCGGAATTTCGGGATCAAACTCGAAGACATAGTACGGGCCTTTCTTTCCAAGCTCGCCAAGGCGGCGGCAGACGGTGCGGATGGCAAACTCGATGCCGCTGACCGACGCGTTTTCAACGGCTTTTTCAAAGCCTTCGTCGGCCTTTATCAGCTCGAGGAAGCGGCCGGCATCGCTGCCGAACATATTCCCGGCAAGGGACTTCAGCTCGTCCATGTCCTTAACGGATGGTCTGGCGATAAACTCTGTTCTGGTGTGTCCCAAAAGAATCGGAACGTCGAGGAAATTGCCCTTAAGAATGTTGTTGACGGCGACATCCGTCTGGAAGATTCCGTCGGCAACGGTGCCCCAGAAGCGCCTGACGCCGGAGGTCTTATCGCGGATAACCTCGGCGGGGATCGCGCGGGCTTCGGCGAGGGTCGAAACGCCGAGTTCCCTGAAGAACTCTTCTCCCATTTTGGCGGCATCCTCAAGTGAAAGCCTGACGCGGAAAGGCGCATACAGGTTCAGCATTATACCGCTGTCGACGATGGCTTTTTTTATGTATGGCTTGTTCGCCGGGCAGGTGAGCTGACTGAGGACGCTTCCGCCTCCGGCGGACTGGCCGCCTATCGTGATGTTTTCGGGATCTCCGCCGAACGCGGCGATATTGCGCTTCGTCCACATAAGGCCGAATTGCTGGTCAAGGTTTCCGAAGTTTGCGGGAGCGTCGGGGTTTTCCCTGATGATTTCGGGGTGGGTGAGAAAGCCGAAGACATTGAGGCGGTAGTTGACAGTGACGACTACGATTCCGCGGCGCGCGAGACGCTCTCCGTCGAATTCCATCTCGGCTGTGTTGCCGACCTGGAGTCCGCCGCCGAAGAACCAGACAAATACGGGTAGCCTGTCGTTTTCGCTTTCGGCCGGCGTCCAGATGTTAAGATAGAGGCAGTCCTCGCTCATGGGGATTTCGGGGTCAACGTTCCACTCGCGGGTGTAGATGTCGTCCTTGTTCAGGCCGGGCTTGACCTGCATGGAGATGGGTGCGAACTCAATGCAGTCGCGCACCCCGGTCCAGCATGTGGCCGGCTGCGGAGGTCTCCAGCGGAGGTTGCCGACGGGAGGCGCCGCGAAGGGGACGCCCTTGAACGCAATTATGCGGGGATCGGAGGCCGGGGTGCCGCGGACAAGACCGTTTTCAGTCCTTGCGATTTTAATCAACGATTAACACTCCTTTCATGAAAGCGGGTGTTTATATGACGTTATTTAAAAAGAAGCTTCATGAAGTCCCTGGCGGAGAAACGCCATACGTCCCATTCGTGATGGCCCGGATAGGGATGGTAGCTTACGTTGTATCCTTTATCGGCAAGTTCCTGGACCTGGACGCTTGTATAAGCGTGGCGGGGATCGTCTGTGCCGCAGGATACGAAGGTGAGCTTCATTATGCTGTTATAGTGTTCGGGAGTCGAGAAAAGCTCGGAATAGTCGGTCGGGCCGTACAGGGACACGCCCTTGACGACAAAGCCGCCGCCGCATGAGAATTGCCCGAGGCTCGCGAACACTTCGGGATGAGTGTGGGCGATGGCCCTGGCCTGGCCGCCGCCCATGGACAGGCCGGCGATGGCGCGGTACAGGCGGTCCGCCTTTGTGCGGTACTTGGAGTCGATGAAGGGAACGATTTCCTTAACCATTACCTCGGTGTAGTCGACGTTCACGTATCTTCCGTCGTCAAGCCGCTTCGGGGCGTAACCCGCGCAGCAGACGATGATCATTTCCTCCATCTCGCTCGCGGCGAGCAGATTGTCCGCTATATAGTTGATTTTACCCTGCCATATCCAGCCGGTCTCGTTCTCCCCTCCGCCGTGCTGTATGTAGAGGACAGGATAACGTTTTTCGCCGGTTTCGTATCCGGGCGGGGTATATACCCAGGCGTTGCGATAGCGACCGCAAAGCTCGGACTTCATTATCTCCATATGGATTGTGCCGTGGGGCACGTCCTTGAGGAGATAAAAATCCTCGTTCGGGTCGGGAACCTCGAGGAAGTTCATGGCCTTTGAACAGCCGTAACCGAAGGGTATTGTGGGGTTGAAGGTTCTGACGCCGTCGACAATGTATTCGTGATAGTGGAAGCCGGGGCCGAGATCGTCGATGACGACTTTCCAGTAGCCGTCTTCGGCCTTTTCCATGTCGTAGGTGTTCGGCATTGAGCCGCCGATGCCCGCTATCTTTACGGAGTGCGCATCGGGGGCGTAGAACGTGACCTCGACACGGCCGTCTTCAAGCGTCCTGACCCCCGGAATATTTTCATACGGGGCCTGCTGCAGAGCCGGGTTGGGGCCGCGGGGAGGCTTGCCGTCGGCGGGGAATGAGGGCAGCGGGGCCGGTTTGCGGTTGAAGGGATCGAAAAACAGAATATGGGAGTTGAGCGCCTGGTTTTCGAGTATTTCCTTTTTCATTTCGGTTCTCCTGTCAATGCATTGCATTTTTAACCCGAGGGAGGAAGAGCTTACTTCCTCCACAGGCGGGAAATGAATTCGCGGGCGCAGTAGCGCCAGGCGGTCCAATCGTGCCAGCCGGGAGCGCTGTATATTACGCTTTGTATGCCTTTCTCACGCAGCTCGCGCATAAGCTCGCGGTTATACTCGCATACGGGTTCGTATTCGCCGGCGCCGACGAAGAGCAGATCGAATTCGGAGTTGAACCTGTCCGGGTCGGAGAGAAGCTCTTTGGCTCTTTCGCTTTCGGCATCGAAATGTGCGCTGAAGATGCCGGCGTTTGCGAACAGCTCGGGATACTTAAAGACGGTCCGCTGTGTCTGGCCGCCGCCCATCGAGAGCCCGGCCATCGCGCGGCCGCGCCTGTCGGCTATCGTGCGGTATTTGGAGTCGATGAACGGGATGCAGTCCTTTGCGATGACGTCGTCGATGCAGCCAAACAGTGCTGCGCCTTCCGTATTGCCGCCCTTCGGGTATGCGTTACCGCAGTTCATGACGATGATCAGCTCTTTGCAGGCGTTGTCGGCAATAAGGTTGTCGGCGATCAGATTGATCTTTCCGTGCCATACCCAGGTGGATTCGGACTCTCCGCCGCCATGCTGCAGATAGAGTACCGGATAGCGCTTATCGGGAGAGGTTTCGTATCCGGGGGGTGTGTATACCCAGCAGTTGCGGAACTTGCCGGTTACCTCGGATTTATAATAGTCCATGCGGACAGTTCCGTGGGGCACGTCCTGCAGAAGATAGAAGTTGGAATACTTGTCGGGGAGCTCGAAATAGTTGATTACGCGCCCGCAGCCATATCCGTACGGGGCATAGGGATTGAGGGTTCGGGTTCCGTCGACATAGTAGTCGTGATAATGGAAGCCGGACTCGATGCCGGAAATGGTAACGTGCCACCATCCGTCTTCGCCCTTTTCCATGTCGCGCTTTTCGCTTGAGAAGCCTCCTCCGAGCCCCGCCACCTGCACCTGTTTTGCGTTGGGGGCGTAGAAGGAGAAGGTGACGTCGCCGTTTTCATGCACCTTGCAGGCTTCGGGCCTGAAGGCATACCTGCCGGCGGGGCGTCCGTCCTTGTCGGTGGCGAAAATCAGATTGCGGCAGACGTCGTCAAAAAAAAGTGCGTGTGCGGAGAGCGCATGGTTATTGAGCATTTCTTTACTTAACATTTCACGCATCCCCCTTATCTAAACAGCTTCTGCAGATATTCGTAAGCGGAGAAACGCCATACGTCCCAGACGTGGAAGCCCGGCCGATGGTAGTCGGCGATCTTTATGCCCCTCGCGCGGAGTTCGTTGAGAACCGGAAGGGTCCTGTCGACGAAGCCTTCGTTGTCGCCGCCGGATACGAATATCAGGTCGAAGTCGGAATTTACTTTATCCGCGTCCGCGAAATAGTCGGTGAAATCGTAAGAGATGCCCTTTATCGGGAATCCGCCCGAAAAGACGCCTACGCTGCCGAACAGATCGGGGTGCTTCATGGCGCTGAGGAACGCCTGCGAGGAGCCGAGCGAAAGGCCCGCAATGGCGCGATGATGCTTGTCGGCGATGGTGCGGTACTTGGCGTCGATATACGGAATGCAGTCGTTCACAAGCTCGGAATCGAAGTCGCCGGGGAAGAAGACGGGATCTTCGCCCTCCTTGAAGGCATATCCGGAGTTCATGACGATGATGAGCTTTTCGCACTTGCCTTCGGCGATAAGGTTATCGGCGATAAGGTTGATTTTTCCCTGCCAGATCCAGCCTGTTTCGTTTTCGCCGACACCGTGCTGTATGTACAGTACGGGGTAACGGTCGGCGGCGGCATCGTATCCGGGAGGGGTATATACCCACGCGCATTTTGTTCTGCCGTTTACGGACGATTTGTAATATTCCATGCGGACGTCGCCGTGCGGAACGTCCTTGAGCATCCAGAATTCGTCCTCGTCCGACGGGAGATCAAAGAAGTTGATGGCGTAGAAACAACCGTAACCGCAGAGCGTATCGGGATTTACAAGGCGGTTGTCGTCAACGAAATATTCGTGATAGTGGAAGCCGGGAAGAATGCCGGATACGGTTACGCTCCACCATCCGTCTTCGCCTTTGGTCATCGGACGGCGATCGCGCGGGAAGCCGCCGCCGAGACCGGCGACCTCGACCTTTTTTGCCTCCGGGGCATAGAAGCGGAATACTACGTCGCCGTTTTCAAGAACCTTTACGTTCGGATCCACGTCGACGACTTCCATCGGAGGCATCTCGCCGGAGAACATCGGACGCCTCCGTCCGCCCTGGCCCGTCGGAAAAGGTCCCTTGAACACGACACGCTTCTCCGGCGGATCAAAGAACAGCATCTGAGACCGGAGTATCTGATTTTCCAGGATCTCTTTTTTCATTTGAACCACCTTTCCTCAGTCTGTCTGAAGTAATTTTATTAGATACCCGATGAGTCTATTGCGATCAAATTGAAAATGCAAGAATAACGGAGCTTAAAACCGGGGAAGGCTTTATTTCTTGGCGAGCTTCAGAACATTGACGGAATATGCCGGAGCTTTGTACACAAATGCCTTGCCGGCGCCGTTCAGCTCAAGGCTTTTGTCGCTGACGCGTTCCGGCTCTTCGAGGCTGTTCCCCATGTCCGGGTCGCCCGTCAGGACATTGGCGATATAGCGGCTCTCCACGTCGCAATCAAGAGAAATTTCGACGTCGTTCGGATTATCGGAGAAATTAACGATCTTGATAATAACTTCGTCGTCATTGTCGAGGGCGACCGACTGAATCGCCGGATAGTTGGGCAGCTCGCCGCGCATGACCAAGTCTCCGTTTATATAGAAAAGAACATTCCTGCCGTCCGATACATACTTGAAGGTGTTGTATTCCCCGTACCGGAGGCTGACCTGTGCCGGCTCGGCGAGCTTTACCTGGTCGCGCATCATGCGTTCCGTGAAGCTGCTTACGCCGTCCTTGATAGTCCAGCGGAGGGGATTGACCGAACGGAACGTCCAGGCATCGGCGGGTTCGGGATTATCCGTTCCGAAAGTCTGCATCGGCCAGCGCGCGCTGCAGAGGCCGATTCCGATTTCCTTGCCTTCTTCGGCGAGAATTTCGACTTCAAATTCTCCCGCGCGCGCGTCCTCGTCGTCTCCGAGTACGACAAGGGCTTTTGACGCAAGCCCGAAACGGCGCATCATTTCGTTTATCTGCGAGTCGTCGGCGGGGGTTGTTATATATCCGTCGCCGTCTTCGGCAACATGGCCGATGATTTCGTGCGTGGGAGAGACGGGCTTGCCGTTCCACCTGGCTCCGCGGAACTTAATACCGATGTCGCCGAGTATGGAAGGCGCGCCTTTATGCTCCGTATACGCGGCTTCCGATTCCTGTTCGCTCTCGACCACGTATTTGCCCCGGTCCGCGCCGAAAAGCTTCCATACGTAATACGAGGGAATGGCAAAGCTCCGCATGTTGTCGAAAACGATCATGTTCGGATACCAGCAGTGGAAGTGGACGTTTTCGAACAGCGGCGCGTAGGAGGCGAGCTTTACAATATCCTGGTTGCGCTCGAGCCCGACCATGAACATCGCCTCGGCGACGGCAGTGTAGAGCTTGGTCACCTTTCCGGACACGACGGCGAACTCGCCGACGAAGATGTCGGGACCGCTGCGGTCGTACGAGTCATAAAGACGGGTGTTCCGGGCGAACCAGTCTGCCCTGTTGTAAAAGTGCTCGTCCACGATGTCGGTGGGAAGTCCGTCGTTCTCGACGTGGGTGTTTGATACGATTTTCAGCCATGGGTATCGCTCGAGTATTGCCTTGCGGAACATTTCGTAGCGCTCGTTGTACTCGGGGCCGCGATTCTCGTTTCCGATTTCGAGATAGTTGAGCCTGAAGGGGGCGGGATGGCCCATTCTGGCGCGGAGAGAACCCCACTTCGAATCGGCCGGTCCGACGGCGTATTCGATTGCGGCCAGCGCTTCCTCAAGCATATCGTCGAGGTCGGCGCCTTCGAACATTATCGCCTTTCTGGCCTGGCAGGTCATACCGCAGTTGATCACGTAAAGAGGCTCGATGCCGAGATCTTCGCAGAGCTGCATGTATTCGTGGAAGCCGAGTCCGTCGCTCATGCGGTAGTGCCATACGTTCAGGTGGCCGGGCCGTTCCCAGGCGGGCCCGACGGTGTTGGTGAAGCGCATGGCCGTTGAAATCGAGGCACCCTCGACGATGCAGCCGCCCGGGAAGCGGAGAAAAGCGGGATGCATGTCGCGGAGCTTTTCCACAAGGTCTTTCCGGAGGCCGTGACCGTTAAAGGTTTCGGCCGGCATAAGCGACATGAATCCGAATTTCACCGCGCCGCCATCCGGGCAGAGAATTTCGAATCTTGCGTTCCGCGTCGTGGCGTTGGGCAAAAACGTTGCGTCATAGCGGATGAAGCCCGAGCCGCATACAGTGACGTCGCTCGAAGCGAGCGTCGTGCCGTCGGCAGTCAAGGAAAGCTTAAGGGCCACGGGCTTTTCCGCCTTTGCGAACATATAGAAATTATATGCCTTACCGGCTTCGGCGGGGACCCCGGCATATCCTATGTTGTATATGTATCCGCCCTTGCCGAAGTCGACGGAAAGGGATACCGCGCGGTTGGCGTTAAGCGTGTCGGAAGAATCGAGGGACATGGAGGCATTGCTGCTGTACCAGGCGGGTATGGGCGTGGGCTCGGTGCCGTTTTCGTTCATCCAGTACCTCAGGCCCTCTCCTCCGTTAAAAATCCAGCGGTAGCCGCTTTTTGAAATTATATCGGTCCCGTCGACGGTAAAATCATCGGGCACAACGCTGTCGTCGAATGCCCTGTTTCTGAGCATTTCAGGGTACAGACCGCTGTCGCCCGAACGGTTTATGTCCTCGAAAAAAAGCCCGTAGAGCAACGGGGCAGTCGGAAAACGCTTTCTGTCGGTTTTAACGGTGATCCTTGACATAACAGGCCTCCGATTTCATCGGCGAGATGACCGGACGCCGATGGAATCGACGTCCGGATGCATCTCGCCGGTATTGGATCAGAACAGCATATAATTTACTTAACAAGACGGATGACGTTCCAGGAAAGCTTCCTGGTGACGGCGGTAATCTTGCCGTTTTCCATCTTCGTGTCGGCGTTCTTCACGGGAACGATCGCGTTGGGGTTTTCGTAGGTGTTCTGGGCATACAGGTCGTCGGTGTACATTTCGAGGTGCTCGGCGAGCTTGTAGCCTTCGAATCCGCGAACGTCAAGTGTAATCTCGATATCGTCCTCGACCGCGCGGTTGATGAGGAAGATGCTGACCTCGCCCTTCTCCTCGTTGTGGGCGACGGCGGCTTCGATGGCTTGGACGTTCTCGTACGCATGGCACTGGCAGGAGCCGGAGAGCGCGTATTGCTCGGTGTTGAATGTCGGTCCGTCGACGGCGGGCATAAGGGACACGGCGTCGCGGCACAGACGGTTGAGCTGATAATACGGATAATAGGTTGCGTTTCTCCAGGTGTGCTCATAGTCAAAGGCGACGGCGCTGTGGATTCCGCCGGTCATGCAGCCGATCTTGATGCGGTCCGCGTGGCGCAGGAAGGTGAGAAGGACCGAAGCCGTCGCGAGCGCGCTGAGCTGCTGGCTCATGCGCATTCTTTGCATTCTCCTCATCATGTTCGCCATTTCGGAGCCGGTTATGTCGGTCTTTCTGAATTTGTTCTCTCTGGGGGCGAACTGGCTGTAATCCTTGGTTACGTCCTGCCAGCCGCGTCTTCCGAAGAGAACTTCGCTCTGCCTGCCGAACATTACGCCGTATTCGTCGAAGGAGATATACATCTTTTTCGGCGTGCGGATCCTTGACTGCAGGTAATCGCATGTTGCAATAGTGGTGCGGATATAGTCTTCGAAAACGGAAGACACGTTGAGGAAGTTGGCAAGATCGCCTTCGGGGGCGGTGTGATAATGGTGGAGGGATACGTAGTCGACCGACTCGTAGCACTGCTCAAGCGCGGCCATTTCCCACTCGGGGAAGTGCTTGTGGTGATCGGAAGTGCCGCAGAAGACGGTTTCGGCGGTGTTGTCGATCCATTTGATGACCTTGGAGATTTCGTGGGTGCGGACGCCGAATCCGACGGGGTCCTTTTCCCAGGATCCGATCTGCCAGTGGCCGTCCATCTCGTTGCCGAGGTACCAGGTCTTTATGGGATGCGGATCGGGGTAGCCGTTTTTCCTGCGGAGATCGGACCAGTATGTTCCCTCGGGGATGCGGGAGTACTCGACCAGGTGGGCCGCGCTGTTTATGTCGCCGGTGCCGAGGTTGATGGTGTACATCGGGTCGGTGTTGCAGCGCTTTGCCCATTCGCAGTATTCGTCATGGCCGACGAGGTTGGGCTCGATACGGAACCAGGCAAGATCCAGGACGGATTTGCGCTGTTCCTTGGGACCGATGGAGTCTTCCCAGTTCCAGCCGGAGACAAAGTTGCCGCCGGGGAGACGGATGGCGGGAATGTCGAATTCCCTGATCCCGTTGATGATGTCCTGGCGGAATCCCTTGTCGTCCGCGGTGGGATGCTCGGGATTGTACATTCCGCCGTAGACAAGGTTTCCAATGGGCTCCAGGAAGGCGCCGAACAGGCGCTTGTCCACCTTGTCGATCTTGTAATCGGGATGTACTGTGACTTTTGCTTTCTTCAACATAGCTTTTCCTCCGATTTATTTAAACTTAATTTTTGCTGTTTTGACGATCTATGCCTGCGGGAGGTTTTGGCCGGCATATATCTTTGAATTGATATATCGATATCCGGCTTTGGAAGATGCGAATGTTCATAATGAGAATAGCGGAAAACATGGCCGGACGGGGCGGCGAAAAGCGCAAATGAAGCCGGGCTTTTGTGAAATATGCTGATCCTGCACTTAAATATTATAGAGTATTGCTTCCATAATGACAATGAAGTATACTCATACATAATTGATCAATCGCAAGATGAGCCGCGGCTCGGCGGCGGGCCAAAATATGCGGGTTGATCAATTTTAAATGAGGATAAATCATTGTTATGGCAATATACACAATATATAATTTTAATGGCGCGGGTATTTAAGCATACTTAAACACGAAGCATGATATACGGGCTCTGCAATCGACCGGCCGTTACCACGATCGTCTGAGTAATAGTCAAATTACTGAACAGCGCGCGGTCTTCGCATGAACCTCCGGATCAGATGAAAATTGAGTGGAGCGGATAAAACTCAACACACCGAGTAGTATCCGCTCCTTTCAGCTTGAACCGGATTCGGGCCGGCCGGATCGTGCGGCGTTCATAACATCAAAAGCAAAGGAATGGGGGATAAGTATGGAAAAATATCAGGACAAAACGCTCTCGCCCGAAGAACGCGCGGCGGATCTGGTATCAAAAATGACGCTGGAGGAAAAGGCGTCCCAGCTGAGATTCGACGCTCCCGCGATCGAACGCCTCGGAATCCCGGCATACAACTGGTGGAACGAAGGACTTCACGGCGTAGCCCGTTCGGGGACGGCCACGATGTTCCCGCAGGCCATCGCGCTTGCCGCGATGTTCGACGACGAATTTCTCGGGGAAATAGCCGGAATCATTTCGACCGAAGCCCGGGCAAAGTACAATGAAAACACACGTGCCGGAGACAGGGACATTTATAAGGGAATCACCCTGTGGTCACCGAACATTAATATTTTCAGAGACCCCAGATGGGGACGCGGACATGAAACCTACGGGGAGGACCCCTACCTCACTTCCCGCCTCGGCGTGGCATTCGTGAAGGGGCTCCAGGAAGGCAACGGCAGGCATCTGAAAACCGCCGCCTGCGCCAAGCATTTCGCGGTGCACAGCGGTCCCGAAGCCCTGCGCCATGAGTTCGACGCGGTTGCCTCGAAAAAGGACATGTACGAGACTTATCTTCCCGCATTTGAAGCTTTGGTCAAAGAGGCGAAGGTCGAAGCGGTAATGGGAGCGTATAACCGCACGAACGGCGAACCCTGCTGCGGAAGCAAAACCCTGCTTCTCGACATACTCCGTGAGAAATGGGGATTTGACGGCCATGTGGTGTCCGACTGCTGGGCCATCAGAGACTTCCATACCCGTCATAAGGTAACGGACACCGTCGAAGAGTCCGTCGCCCTCGCCCTTAAGAACGGCTGTGACGTAAACTGCGGCAACTCGTTTGTTTTCCTGCTCCGTGCGTACGAGCAGGGCCTGATTACCGAAGCGGATATAGACAAAGCGGTATATCACCTTTTCAGGACCAGGTTCCGCCTCGGCATGTTCGACGACGACTGCGAGTACAGCAACATCCCGTACGACGTTGTCGACTGCCCCGAACACAACGCCGTCTCCCTCGAGGCGGCAAGAAAATGCATGGTGCTTCTGAAGAACGACGGGATTCTGCCCCTCGATATAAACAAGCTCAAATCTATCGCTGTCATAGGCCCGAATGCCGATAACCGCATGATGCTCAAGGGCAACTATTTCGGTACTGCTTCGCGCTATACAACCATTCTCGAAGGAGTAAGGGAGTATGCCGACAAAGCCGGAGTGCGCGTCTATTACTCAGAGGGCTGCCATCTGTTCAGGGACAGGGTGGAACCCCTGGCGCAGAAGGACGACCGCCTTGCCGAGGCCGTCACCGTCGCGGAACATGCCGACGTCGTGATACTGTGTCTGGGTCTTGACAGCACAATCGAAGGGGAAGAGGGAGATACCGGGAACGCCCAGGCCGCGGGCGACAAGCTGGATCTCAATCTGCCCGGAACCCAGCAGAAGCTGCTTGAGGCCGTCGTAGGAACCGGCAAGCCCACCATACTGGTTCTCGGCACCGGAAGCGCGCTTGCCGTAAACTGGGCGGACGAACACTGCTCCGCTATTCTGAACGCCTGGTATCCGGGAAGCCACGGAGGAAAGGCCGTGGCGGACATAATCTTCGGTACCTGCTCACCCAGCGGAAAGCTTCCCGTTACATTCTACCGCGGCACGGAAGATCTGCCCGAATTCACCGATTATTCGATGAAGGGCCGCACCTACAGATATATGACATGCGAGAGCCTGTATCCTTTCGGCTACGGACTGACCTACTCCGAGGTGGAGCTCGGCGGTCTGAAAGCCCCGTCCCAGGGTTCGCAGGACGACGATATCGAAATAAGCGTTCAAATAACCAACAAGGGCAAATACGATACCGACGAGGTCCTGCAGTGCTATATCAAGGACCTTGACTCCCCCTACGCCGTCCCGAATCACAGCCTGTGCGCTTTCAGGCGGGTGTCTCTGGCCGCAGGCGAGACAAAGACAGTCACGCTCAAGGTTTCCGCCCGCAGCCTGCAGGTCGTCGACGACGAGGGAAACCGCGTTCCCGGAAGCGGAAACTATACTCTTTACGTCGGAACGGGTCAGCCCGATCGCCGCACGTCCGAGCTGTATGGCAGGGAGTGCCTGTCGTTTAGCTATAAAACGAAGTAACTCCCTCGTCGGCGCAGGTTTTCACGCCTATTGCCGATTATCGTCGGCGGGAAGAAATCAAGCGAAAAATTTCTTCCCGCCGACGGCGCGCATAAAATTATCAGTAAATGAAAGGGGATTTATACGATGTTGAAAAACGATCCGACTGCAAAGCTTCCCAACGGTCAATATTTTGAGTTCTGGGAAAAACCCCAGGTTTACGACCGGGAAATCCATGTCGACAACAAGAACCCGATTGCCTCCGACTCAAACGACGGCTCGGAGAAGTATCCTCTGAAAACAATCAATGCGGCGGCCCAGATAGCGACCCCCGGCACCAGAGTTCTGATCCACGGCGGAGTATACCGCGAAACGGTCCACCCTGCCAGGGGAGGCGAAAGCCCCGAGAGGATGATCAGCTACGAAGCCTATAACGGAGAAGAGGTCATAATCAAGGCTTCCGTAGAGGTAAAGGATTTCAAGCCCAGCGTTGGCTGGAGGATCAGCAGAGGATGGGGCCCATTCGCCGCGAAGGACGAAAACATCAAGGTTTGGGAGATCGAGCTCAACCCCGAAGACTTCAAGGGATACAATCCTTTCTGCGCGGTGAACATACTTCACGACAGACTGTATATCGAGTATGACAAGACCGATATGACGACCTACCTCAACAGAAGAGGAATGGTCTTTGTCGACGGCAAACCTATGAAGCAGGTGCAGGTCCCCTACCAGCTTGCCCTGAACGACAACACATACTGGGTTGAGGCCAACGGCCAGAAGGTGCACATCAGGCTTCCCGGCGACGACGATCCCAGAAATCACGTAATCGAGCTGACAAACCGCGAACAGTGCTTTGCGCCGAAAGTGCCATTCCTCGGATACATAAAGGTTAAAGGGCTTACGCTCGCCCATGCCGCCACCGGCGCCCCGGTTCCCCAGCGCGGATCGCTGTCCTGCTATCGCGGACACCACTGGATAATCGAGGACTGTATAATCGACTGGTCGAACGCCACGGGAATAGACGTCGGAAACGAGTGCTGGCACCATTCCTTCGAAGAGGGACATATCCCGGGTCATACAGTGGTCCGCCGCAACATAATCAAAGACGCCGGCGTGTGCGGCCTCGCGGGCATGTTCGTTGAAAACATGCTGATTGAGGACAACCTGATCGTCGGAACCGGCTGGCAGCGCATGGAGCTTTCATGGGAAGCCGGCGGAATAAAAGTTCACAATTCCCGCAATTCCCTCTATCGCCGCAACGTAATTAAAGACTGCTACGGATGCGACGCCCTGTGGATGGACGTCGGAAACATGAACAACCGCGTAACGTCCAATCTCTTCCTCAACGGCTGGAATTCCAGAGAGCATATTTTCATCGAGTGTTCCCGCGATGCGGAAAACCTCATCGACAACAACATTATCTGGAATGTCGAAGGAAGGTACAACAAGGACGAGCTGAAGAGGGAGCCGGGCTCCTCCGGCTGGTACAAAACAATGGAGCTGCCCACCAAAAACGGATACGGCATATATCTCGAGGGCACCGACAGGCTCAGGATTGTCAACAACCTTATCGGAAAATGCCACAAGTCCGGATTCTACGCCAAGGTCGTCGCCTTCCGCATCGACCGCAGACGCGGCGGCACATCACGCGAGAACAAGTTCTTCAACAACCTCTTCTATGACTGCGGAGAAGCCGCGATCATACTCCCCAACGAGCACAACAAGGCCGAAGGCAACGCATACGGCAAGATGCCGGGCGGATATCTGCGCGTAATGTATCCCGAGCCGGAGATGTGCCTTGACCTTGACACATGGCAGGAGTTCTGCGGTTTCGATCTCACCGGCTGCAACTGTGACGTCGACATCGATATCAACAGCGACGACCTTACGATGGAAGTTACTCTGAAGAAGGAGATGCCGCTCGTCGACGCTGACGAGAAGGTGGACACCGACTACTTCGGCAACGTTGTCGAAGGCAGGAGAATCGCCGGTCCGATTACCGGACTTAAGACAGAAAAAATCGTAATAAACATCGATCCGAGAAAGAAGGCCGAATAAAACCAGAAAGGAAAGCGTGAACCATATGCAAAACGGTCAAGGAAGCCTGAGACTTCCCCGCCTGATCGGAAACGGCATGGTTCTTCAGCGCAACGCCGGAGTAAAGATCTGGGGATGGGCGGCCGAAAACGGGAAGGTATCCGTCTCGTTTTGCGGCGGAAAATATGATGCTTACGCTAACGGGGAAGGAAAGTGGATGGTTGAGATCCCCACCGGGGATGCGGGCGGGCCGTTTGCCATGACGGTTGAGACGGCGGACGGTTCCGATAAAATAACACTGGAAAACATCCTTCTGGGAGATGTGTGGCTTTGCTCCGGACAGTCAAACATGGATATGAGAATGTTTGCGCTGCAGAGTGTGTATCCCGATGAGATAGCGCAGGCAGATAACGACCGTATACGCCAGTTTGCGGTTCCGGTGAAATTCGACTTTAACGGCGAATGCGAAGACGTCGCCGGCGGAGACTGGGAGTCTGCGGACTCCCGGTCGATACGCCGCTTTTCGGCCGTGGGTTATTTCTTCGCTTCAAAACTCTACGAAAAATTAGGCGTTCCGATAGGAATTATTAATGCCAGCCTTGGCGGAGCTCCCGCCGAAGCATTTATAAGCGAGGATGCCATTGCTCCGTTCAGGAACGAATATGCAAAGCTTCAGAAACTGAAGGACGAAGGCTACATTCAGCGTATTGTCGCAGAGGAGCGGGAGGCGGGAAAAGAATGGCACCGGCGGCTCGACGCCGTCGACGCCGGGCTTGGCTCCGACACCGAAAAGCCTTTCTACGACCCGCAGTACGACGCATCCGGGTGGACAAGCGTAAACGTTCCTTCATACTGGAATGAGATCGGTCTGGGACATATGAACGGCGCCGTCTGGTACCGAAAGGAGATAGACCTTCCGCATCCCGCGGACGGCGAAGAGGCGACGCTCTGTTTGGGAAACGTGATCGACGAGGACACCGTTTACATAAACGGCACCCGGATCGGCGGTTTTCCGAGCCAGTATGTACCCAGAAGGTATCAAATCCCCGACGGCGTGCTCCGTGAAGGGCGGAACATAATTGTCGTGCGCGTCGTAAGCGGTTCCGACAACAGCGACGGCGGATTCTATGCGGGCAAGAAGTATTTCCTGCGGATAGGCGACCGGACAATCGACGTCAGCGGCGAGTGGAAATATAAGATCGGCGCAAAATGCGAACCCATGCCTCCGGCGTCCAACATCATGTGGGGTCCCGCCGGGTTGTATAACGGCATGCTGGCTCCCGTCATTCCTTACACAATAAAAGGAGCCGCATGGTACCAGGGAGAGACGAACGCTCAGTGGCCCGCAACTTATGAAGAGCTGCTAAAGACATTGATCGCAAACTGGAGATCCAAATGGAAACAGGGTGATTTCCCGTTTGTCATCGTGCAGCTTCCGAATTTCAGGGAGATTTACAGGCCATCCGCCGGCAATTGGCCCGCCATACGCGAAGCTCAGCGCAGAGCGCTCTCGATGCCGAACACGGGCATGGCCGTAACGATCGATATCGGTGATCCCTATGATGTCCATTCCTTGAACAAAAAGGACGTCGGCATACGTCTGGCCCTCGCCGTCCTGAAGACGGCGTACGGGGACGATTCGGAAGCCGCATCGGGCCCGTTGTTCAGGGAAGCGAAGAGGGACGGAAACCGTATGCTTGTTTACTTCGATGAAATCGGCGGCGGACTGGTCGCAAAAGGCGGCGGCAGACTCAACCGCTTCGAAATCGCGGCGGAAGACGGGAAGTTCGTTCCGGCCGAAGCCGAAATCGAGGGGGATTGCGTGGCTGTCCGGAGCGGCCTTGTTGCCGCTCCCTCATATGTTAGATACGCATGGGACGACAATCCCGAAGGCGCAAACCTGTACAACAGGAAAGGGCTTCCAGCTTCGCCGTTTACGACCGAACAGCAATATGTTAAGAAAAACGCAGGCTAAAGGGCAAATTAAGAGTAACCATATGATGGAGGTATATAATGGCCAATTTCGATGAATTATCGGCGTTGCTTCAGCAATTTACAGAGAAAGGACCGGCGGGCTGCGCCTGCGCCGTCGCAAAAGACGGGAAAACCCTCTACGAAGGATATTTCGGATACGCCGACCTGGAAGAGAAGAGACCGATAACCGAAGATACTGTCTATCGCCTGTTCTCAATGACCAAGGTTGTTATCTGCACGGCAGCGATGATGCTTTTCGAAAGGGGCAAGTTCCTTCTGAACGAGCCGATCTACGAGTATTTTCCCGAGTACAGGGACACGCAGGTCGTCGTCCCCGAGGAAGGCGGGAAATATCATGTCAGAAAAGCGAAAAGCCCCATGCTCATAAAGCACGCTTTCGCCATGGCGGTAGGCATGCCCTACGCGATGGGAGATTCGCCGACGGCAAAGGAGATGGCGAGGGTAAAAAGCGAGCTTGAGCAGAAGTACGGCAAATATGATATCGTGACCGAGGTCAGGGCAATGGGAAGCGTCCCCGTGGCGTTCGATCCGGGAACCCACTGGCTTTACGGTTACGGACACGATATCGTCGCGGGCCTCATCCAGCTGGTGTCGGGGAGAACCGTGGGCCAGTTCCTGGAGGACGAGATTTTCGGACCCCTCGGGATGAAGGATACCGGCTACCGCTTCCGCGACGGGATTGAATCAAGGCTCTGCACCCCTTATATCAAGGAAAAGGACGGAACGATGACAAGGACCACGACATTCTGGGAGCCCTATCATCAGCCCGACGCTATCTACGAATCCGGCGGGGCCGGCCTCTATTCGACTGTCGGCGACTATCTGAAATTTTCCCAGATGCTTGCCAACGGCGGAGTATATAACGGCAAAAGGATCATCGGAAGGAAGACCATCGATCTCATGAGGGCCAACCAGCTCAATGCGGATCAGTTGAAAGATTTCAACAACTCGTATCTTGCGGGCTATGGCTACGGGCTCGGCGTGAGAACCCTGATGAGCACCGCCGAGGGCAATTCCAACGGTTCCGTCGGTGAATTCGGCTGGACCGGATATCTGGGCACATATACCTCCATCGACCCGAGCGAAGGTTTCTCGATTGTCTATATGCATCAGATGGTCCCCAACATGGAAGAATACCACCATCTGCGTGTCAGAGCCGTTGCTAACGGCTGTCTCAGGTAATACGAGACAAACCACGCATGAAGTTTATAACCGAACCGATGTAAAATAAGGAGGAGCCATATGGCAAACCTGGTTCTGAACACGGATATCAAGAAAGGTAAAATCAACAAGAATATCTACGGGCATTTTTCCGAACATCTCGGACGCTGCATCTACGGAGGCATCTGGGTGGGAAAAGACTCTCCGATCCCGAACACCGACGGTATCCGCAACGATGTCATTGAAGCCCTCAGGGAGATGAAGATTCCGGTTCTCAGGTGGCCCGGCGGCTGCTTTGCCGACGAATACCACTGGATGGACGGCATCGGCCCATATGAGAATCGCCCAAAAATGGTCAACACCCACTGGGGCGGTGTAACGGAAGATAACAGCTTCGGGACCCATGAGTTTATGAGGTTCTGCGAGCTTATAGGCGCCGAGCCCTACATATGCGGAAACGTCGGAAGCGGCACCGTGCGCGAAATGCAGCAGTGGATCGAATACATTACCTTTGACGGCGAATCCCCCATGTCCAACCTTAGGAAGGCCAACGGAAGGGAAGAACCCTGGAAGCTTACCTACTTCGGCGTCGGCAATGAGAACTGGGGCTGCGGCGGAAACATGAGGGTTGAGTACTACGCAGACGAATACCGCAGATATGCCACCTATATCAGGAATTTCGGCGGAAACAGAGTGTATAAGATCGCCTGCGGGCCCAACACCGACGATTACCACTGGACCGAGGTTATGATGAAGGAGGTCGGATACAGGATGCAGGGCCTGAGCCTCCACTACTACACGGTTCCGAACGAATGGAGAAACAAGGGCTCCGCCACCGATTTCACCGAAGCCGAGTGGTTCTCCACAATGAAGAAGACGCTTTACATGGAAGAGCTTGTTACAAAGCATTCCACCATCATGGACCGCTATGATCCCGACAAGAGGATCGGCCTGATCGTCGACGAGTGGGGCACATGGTATAACGTGGAACCCGGAACAAACCCCGGATTCCTCTATCAGCAGAACACAATCCGCGACGCCCTGGTTGCGGGAGTCAACCTCAACATATTCAACAACCACTGCGACAGGGTTCAGATGGCAAACATCGCCCAGCTTATCAACGTCCTGCAGTCCGTCATCCTTACCGAAGGCGAAAAGATGATCCTCACCCCGACCTATCATGTGTTCAGCATGTATAAGGTCCACCAGGATGCGGAACTTCTGCCCGTTACGATCGACAGCGGCGAATACCGGTTCGGAGACAATGCGATTCCACAGGTCAGCGCTTCCGCTTCCGTCGACGGCGAAGGAAAGATCCATATTTCGCTCTGCAACCTGAGCCATGAATCGTCGGCGCAAATCAGCTGCAGCCTGAGAGGCGGAAATTATACTTCCGTAAGCGGTACGATTCTCACCGCGCCGGCCATGAACGCCCACAATACGTTTGAAGCGCCCGAGAACGTGAAGCCGAAAGCCTTCGACGGCGCCAGCATAAAAGATAATACCATTGAATTATCAATGCCGGCGATGTCGGTTATTGTTCTGGAAATCCGTTAATTAAAGGAGGGATGTGTGAAACTGAATGACCATATATGTTTCACGCATCCCTTTATATTATGTAAACTCTTACTAGTCTATAAAGCAAATGGAGGACATAGAATGCTTAGACTGGCCAAAACGGAAAACGGATGGGTGAGGGGGCTTCCCGCAGCCGATCCGAGGATAACTTCATTCAAAGGCATACCCTTTGCGGCTCCTCCCGTAGGGGACCTGCGCTGGCGTCCGCCGCAGCCCGCCGCGGACTGGGAGGGAGTCCGTGATTGCTTTACTTTTGCTCCCATAGCCATGCAGAACCGCATCACCGCCGACCCGAAAAACCTGTACGACCGCGAGTGGCATGTGGATCCCGACATCGAGATGAGCGAGGACTGCCTTTACCTGAACGTATGGACCCCCGCAAAGTCCGCCGACGAAAGGCTTCCGGTGTTTGTGTGGATCTACGGCGGAGGACTCGCGTCGGGCTACACCGCCGAGATGGAATTCGACGGCGAAAGGCTTGCGCGCCGCGGGATCGTCGTGATAACGATCGCTTATCGCGTAAACTACTTCGGATTTATGGCGCATCCCGAAATAACCGCCGAAAATCCGGACGCCCCCGCGAACTTCGGCCATCTCGACCAGCGTGCCGGAATAGCCTGGGCCAAGCGCAATGTGGCCGCCTTCGGCGGTGATCCGGACAATATCACCGTCGGCGGCCAGTCCATGGGCGGATTCAGCGTGGCGGCCCAGATCGCTTCTCCGCTGAACAAGGGCCTCTTCCAGAAGGCCATTATTCAGAGCGGTTATTGGAATTTCTATTACACCCCGCAGCGCTTCGGCCGTTTCCCTCTTGAAGAGGCCGAAAAGGTCGGCGTCCGCTTTTTCGAGCATCTGGGAGTAAAGGACCTTAAGGAAGCCCGGGCGCTCGATCCGTTTGAGCTGATGGAGAGAGCGAAGGGATTCCGCGGCGGAATGGGAGGAGCAACAGGCACCGTGACCGACGGCGTCTTCCTTACCGACGGCGTGAACGCGGTCATCGAGCGCGGCGAAGGGCTGCATATCCCGATTCTGCTCGGAAATACGGCTCCGGAGTTCCATGACCTTCCCGCCGGAAAGCCGGGACCCACAATACATTTCACACCTCCGGCAAAGACCGTCGAAGAATTCGAGGATTGCATCAACCGCGTTTTCGGCGGCAAGGCAGGCGATTTCATGGCGATCTGCAGGAAGAACGGCGATTCGCTCGAGGATATGATGAAGGCAGCCGACATACAGTCGACGGAGCTTGCAGCCCATATACTGTCGAATCAGAACGTCGTTCTCGGAAACCCGTATAAGCTCTATTATTACATTTTCGACGCATTCATGCCCGGCTGGGACAATCCGGGAGCGTTCCACTCCTCCGACCTGTGGTTCTTCTTTGAAACCCTTGCGAAATGCTGGCGGCCCTTCGACGGCAAGTATTATGACCTGGCCCGCCAGATGTGCAACTACTGGGCATATTTCATTAAAAACGGAGATCCGAACGGGCCCGACGCGGACGGAACCCCCATGCCCGAATGGACAGAGCTTACGCCCGGGACTCCGTTTGCAATGAGGTTTACTGAAAAGGGATCCGAAATGGACAAGGAAGGCCCCTCGGAGGCTCTCAGGTTTATAGTGGACGACTATCTGCCCAAAATCGGCAAAGCCGGCAAATAAGTGTTTGCCGGTAATCATAAGAAAGCATTAACGCGTTCGAAAGGAGACTAAAATGAAGCTGCTATTTCAGGAAATGCAAACCCCCGACGGTATCAGAAGCGCATATATAGCGGTTCCCGACATGCCGTACGACGAGCTTTGGAAATCCTCGTCGATAACCGTGCTCCGCGAGGACGACACCGAAGAATTCGCCGTTGAGATTATCAGAAAAGCCGGGCTCGAGCATATCGTCGACCGCGAGAAATCGGCCATCGCATTTCCGAACCCGATTGAAAAGGTCTGGAGATATAGCGAAAACAACGAAATGAGTCCGGACGAGAAATTCATAAACGCTTTCAGCTGCAGCGCCCTTCCGAGCGGCCAGTTCAGCGAAGGATGGCGCGTGATGGGCGACGTGCATTACCTCGTAGGATTCGGAAGCGGAGCCACGCTTATAAATGCGCTCGCGGCATGCTATCCGTCGAACGGCCTTGCGGCGGCAATCTGCACCGTCGGCGGCAAAATGCCGGATTCGGCGCTCAGACGCGCCACGGGAGCTCCCATGCCGGCATATATCCTTAACGGCGACGAAGCGGCAATTAACTATTACATCAGGGCCAACAAAGCGGACATCCGGGGCAACGGCCTTTACGCCTGTCCATATAACAAGCTGCAAAAGGTCCTTATTTCCGAAAAGACAGATCTCGACGCCGAGGCCGGAAAAGTGATGTGGGAGGAATTCTTCCGCATCATAAGGCGTACAAACACATCCGCGTGGGGAGACGTCGACCGCAGAATCATTCCCGATCAGTGCGGCTTCGAGTGGCACATAAAGGACACCAGCCTTGGCGACAACGGCGGACTTGACCACGACTGGATCGAGGCATGCCCCGAAAGCGTAAGGAAAAACCCGAATAAGAAGGTGCCGCTCGTCCTGTTCAGCCACGGAATGTCGGACAATCCCCTCAAGGCGGCCGACATGGCAAAGCTGCACGAGCTGGGAGAGCGCGAGGGCTTTATTACCGTATATACCTTCTCATGCGACCGGTTCAGGTGGAACATATCGCTGGATCCGGACCTGCCGAGCGACATCGATTTTTATCTCGCGCTTATAAAGTATCTTAAGAACAAGTATCCGATCGACGAATCACGGATATATGTCTCAGGGTTCTCAAACGGAGCCGGAATGGCAATGACGTTTGCATTCACGCACCCGGAGATCGTCGCCGCCGCGTTCCCGATCGACAGCACTTTCCCCTACGCCACAATGAAGTTTTTCCGCATGGCCGGCGGCCCTCCGTACATCACAAAAGTGCTTAAGCCCGGGGAAGAGCCCTCCCGCATGCAGATACCCCGCATGGAAAACCCGGAGAAGAACCTCGCTCCGATGAAGGCCGCGCTCGAAAGGCAGAAGGAGAAGCGCTACACCCTTCCGGTTATGTATTTCTACGGCACTCGCGAAAGCGAATACCCGATCAAAAAAGGATGCAACCAGGAATACAATTATAACTTCTGGAAAGAGTTCAACAACATTCCCATCGAGCCGACCGTCGACGACCTTGAGCCCGACGCCGTGGGAGTGCCCGGCAAAAAGATCGTCGAGCTGCGGCCCTGCGCGGAGCATCCCGATCACAGGTTTACTCAGCATATTTTCTATACGAACGACCCGGAGCCGAAGGACTATTACAACTTCGTCCTTATGCACGGCAAGGCCCACGACGTGCATCCTTCCGAGGGAGAGATAGGATGGAGGTTTGTGTCGCGCTTCAGCCGCAACCCCGACGGCAGCCTTAACGACAGCCTGAAGCAGGGGGGATGAGCCGGTGAAGAAGGAAATCTATAAAAACCAGGCCCTCTATTCCCAGGTGCTCAGGTATGCGCCGTTGAGCGCCATGCCGAACCCGCGCGACCCGAAGAACTCGATCCGCGAACCCCGCAGGGGATTCAGGCTGCTTCCGAACGGCGATGTGGAGCTCGCCTTCTTCGCGCCCAACGCGAAAACCGTCGAGGTGGTGGGAAATCCCGCCACTATGGGGTTTGACCGCTGTCCAATGAAGAAGGATGACGAAGGTTACTTCACCGCGACGATTTCTGGAATCAAGCCCGGGTTCCATTACCACCACTACCTCGTCGACGGTGTGCGTGCTATTAACCCGATGGTTCCCATCGGATACGGAAGTTTCACGCCTATAAACTTCATCGAGGTAGCCGACGACGAGTGCGACTTCTACATGCTTAAGGACGTGCCGCACGGAGAGATCCGCATGGAAATCTATCCTTCGTCAGTCACGGGCAGAACCCGCGCCTGTTATGTGTACACCCCTCCGGGCTATGGGAAGGACGGAAACCGCAAATATCCCGTGCTCTACGTCCAGCACGGAGTGGGTGAAAACGAAACGGGCTGGGTCTGGCAGGGAAAGATGCACCATATCATGGACAACCTCATCGCCGAGGGCGGATGCGAGGAGATGCTCGTCGTCGCGAATACCGGATATGCATTCACTGAAGACGGGAAGGACGATTATCTGCCCGGCGAGTTTGACCGTGTCCTCATCGAAGACTGCATACCCTTCATTGAAAGCAAATATTCCGTCCGCTCCGACAGGAAGGGAAGGGCGATAGCGGGCCTCTCCATGGGCAGCGTGCAGGCCGCGCGCACAGCCGTCCTGCAATAAGGACGTGTTTGCCTCTTTCGGAGTTTTCAGCGGCGCGTTTCCGATAACAGGATACGATTACAACGGCGACGAATATGTCGAGCGGCCCGAAAAGCTGAACGAGGATTTCGACCTGGTTTTCGCCGCGGCGGGAGAACAGGAGCCTTTCTGGCCCGCAACCCTTGAACTGATCAATGATTTGCGTTCCCGCGGCGCCCGGATCGTCACCTACTCATGTCCCGGCTACCATGAGTGGACTGTGTGGAGAGGGTGCCTGCGGGCGATGGCGAAGGAACTGTTTCGCGGCGGAAAGGAGGCATGAGGATGAGCGGCATTAAAGTGAATCAGGCTTTGACGCAAACGGCGCTGTACTTTGACCCGGACAACAAGGATGTCAGCTTTCCCGAACTGATGCCCATATTCCACAATAAACATCTGAACTTCCCCGAAGGGAACCCCTTCGGCAGGATACCGCGGATAGAGGGACGCGCGCCCGGCCATGTGTTTTTCGACCGTCCGAAGGGAGTCGAGATTCTGAACAGCCACAGCGTGCGCCTTACGTGTTACGCTCCCGGCGCCCGGGAAGTGAAGTGCGCGGGGCTCGGCGGGATGTTCCCCGAGGAGCCCGTCCCGATGGAACCGCTGGGGAACGGCTATTTTACCCGCGTTATCGACCCCGCGCCCGTAGGGTTCAACTGCCACAGGTATTTCGCCGACGGCAACGAGATCCTCAATCCTCTCGCGCCCATCGGTTTTGACCTCAACGGCCCCATCAACTACTTCGAGATGCCCGAAGAGGGTATTGACTTCTATTATATTAAGGATGTCCCCCACGGAACGATTCATATGAACCAATACCGTTCCGAGGTCACCGGCGAAACGCGCGTATGCTATGTCTACACGCCGCCGTGTTATGACGAGTTTTCCGACCACAGGTATCCGGTCCTGTACTTGCAGCACGGAGCCGGCCAGAATGAGAACGACTGGATCTTCCAGGGCAAGATCAACTATGTCATGGACAACCTTTTGGCGGAAAACAAGGCCGAACCCGTCATAATCGTAATGAACAACGGATACGCGCTTCCGAAAAACCCCGATCCCCAATCGATCTTCAACGGATTTTCGGACATGCTCGTAAAGGACTGCATACCCTTCATAGATTCGCATTACAAAACCGTTTCGTCGCGCGAAGGGCGCGCAATGGCGGGGCTCTCCATGGGAGGAATGCAGACGCAGGCGACGGTGTTCCGCTATCCCGAGCTTTTCAGCGCGCTCGGCATGTTCAGCAGCGGCGCGATAAAAGGGACAAGGAATCCCAATGCGTCCAGGTTCTTCACATCCCCGGAGGAGTTCAACAGCCTGTTCTCGCTCGGCTTTGTCACAACCGGCGATCAGGAGGCGCCCATTTTCATAGACGGCTACAACGAGGCAAAAGCCCTCGAAAAAGAGGGGTATAACGTAAGGTCATACGCAACGTTCGGATACCATGAATGGAATGTTTGACGAAAGAGCGCATACGAGTTTCTAAAGCTTTTGTTCAGGCAAGCCAATTAAGCCGGATATCAGAACACCGGCATGGAAAATATTAAAGGATGGAGTGATTTTATGGGAAAGAAAGCAACAATTACGGTGCATCCCGCCTACAGAATCGGTGAAATCTCACCGAGGATTTACGGCGCATTCCTGGAGCCCATCGGACCGATGGTTGAGGGAATGATGTACAACCCCAAGCATCCCAAGGCGGATGACAAGGGTTTCCGCACCGATATAATCCAGGCGCTGAAGGAAACCGACCTTCCCGCCGTCCGCCTTCCCGGCGGAAACTTCGTGTCCGGCTGGGACTGGAAGGACTCCATCGGGCCGAAGGATCAGCGAAAGGTACATCTGGATCTGGCGTGGCACCAGATCTACACAAACGACGTAGGTCACGACGAATATCTGCAATGGGCCGAGCGCGTCGGCTTCGAGCCGCTTTACACCATTAACCTCGGAACCGGCGACATAAAAGACGCGATCTATATCGCCGAGTACACCAACCATGAAGGCGGCACATACTGGTCCGATCTGCGCAGGAAGTATGGGCATGAGAAGCCCTATGGCGTAAAGGTCTGGTATCTGGGCAACGAAATGGACGGCCCGTGGCAGATCGGTGCCGCCGAGCTCGACCCGAGAGGCTACGGAATCCGCGCAAACGAAGTCTCGAAGGCCATGAAATGGGTCGACGGCTCCATCGAGACGGCCGTGTGCGTGTCCTGCTCGCCGCTCATCTGCCACTATCCCGATTGGGATTATGAAGTCCTGCAGCATTGCTATGACTCCGTCGACTATATTTCAATGCACTATTATCACGTCGCTCCGGAGAACGATCTGGCCGCTCTGCTCGGCGGGTCGATCTATTACGAGGACTATATCAACACGGAGATCGCGCTTTGCGACTATATCCAGACAAAGAACCGCTCGCCGAAGAAGATGATGCTTTCCTTCGACGAGTATGGAAGCCACAGCCGTCCCGCCGCGAAGCCCAACTACGGCTTCAGCCCGCGCGCCAATCTCCACCGCAGCTTCTACAGCTTCAATCCCAACACGAAGTTCGTCCGCCACGATCCCGATCAGATGGGCGGCGGCTTCATGATGAGGGGACGCCAGGGCGACATGATCGGAGCCCTCGCCAATACATCGGCGCAGCTGGCTTTCCTGCGGCATGCCGACCGCGTGAAGATCGCCTGCATGACCGGCGGAATCTTCGCCCTCGCCGCATCGGACCGCGACCATGTCTGGCGCACAGGGGCGTATTATCCCTATGCCCACCTCATGCGCTACGGACGCGGCGTTTCGATGCGCACCTCCGTCGACTGCGACACGTTCGATATCCCGGCATACTTTATCGACGACGGCACGCAGTACCAGACGCGCGAAGGGCTGCCCTTCCTGGATACCGCCGCGGCGCTCAACGAGGCCGAGGGCGAGCTTACGATCTTTGTCATCAACCGCAACTGGGAAAGCGACATGAGCGCGGACATCGACGTATCCGGCTTCAAGGGCTGGAAGTTCGTCGAGCATATCGAAATGTATTCCGACGACCTCAGCGCCCGCAACACGTATGAAAATCCGAACGCCGTCGTCCCGACGGTAAACGGCAGGACAAAGTTTGAAGACGGAAAGATAAGCGCGGACTTCAAGCGCCTGTCATGGAACGTCATTCGTCTGGAAAAGGAGAACAAGGAGTAATTTGCTGTTTCGCACCGTCCGTGGGCACCCATTCGGGTGCGTCCGGACGGTGCTCCCGGACGGGGTTCCCGTCCCGGCCCTTATTTTTAGGAAGAGAGGATGCTTTCATGGATGCGGACAATTGCAAGGCGTGCCGGGAGAGCGTCAGGCTGTCCGGCGAGGAGATGGAGCGGATGTTCGGAACTCTCCGTGCAAAGGACGATCTGGCGGACGAAGAGACCTACAGGAAAAGACTTGCGGCATGCTCCGAATGCGACGCGCTTTGGTATGGAACGACCTGCAGGCATTGCGGATGCGTAGTGCAGATCAAGGCGAGATTTCTGGATTCGGATTGTCCATACCCATATGCCCCGAAGTGGTAAGATTTGAATCAAAACATGATGAATGGTACAAGGAGGATTTTATGGCCAGGTTTCAGGATCTCGACAGGCTTCTTAATCGGTATGCGAATAATACCGTGCCCGGATGCGCGTGCGTCATAATGAAAGACGGAGAACCGATTTACGAAGGATATGCCGGATATGCGGATATCGAAAACCGGATTCCGATAAATGAACACTCAATGTTTCGTCAGGCGTCGACGACGAAGCTTTTTACATATGTCATATGCATGATGCTCTTCGAGCAGGGCGAGTTTCTGCTTAATGAACCGCTGTACGAATATCTGCCCGAATGGCGGGACACCAAGAAATTCGTCACCCGCCCGAACGGGGAAGTTGTCGTCGAGCCGCTGGAGCGGCCCATCACCATACGCGACGCGCTGATCATGTCCTGCGGCCTTCCCTACTGCATGAGCCCGCTTCGCAAGCCCTCGACCAACCCGACTCTCAACGCCATGAGCGAAGCCATGAAGCCGCTCTGCGAAAACGGCAGGATCCCGACTTTGCGCGAAGAAGTGAAGGCCATGAGCCAGGTCCCGATCATGTTCGAGCCCGGAACCCACTGGCAGTACGGATTCGGAAGCGAGATTGTCGGAGCCCTGGTCGAAGTGATCACCGGCAAGTCGGTCCGCAGGAACATGCGGGAAAAACTGATCGAGCCTCTCGGGCTCAAGGACACGGAAACCCTTCTTGACGAGGAAATGGCAAAGAGACTTGTTGCAAACTACAGGTGCACTCCGGAAGGAAAGTTTGAGAAGCTGCCGCCCGAAGCGGACGCAACGCTTATGAAGGGTTCGGTCCCCGAGGGGGCGCGCGCAATGCTGAACTCCAGCGCTAAGGATTTCGCTATCTTCATGTCGATGCTGGCAAACGGCGGAGTTTACAAGGGAGAGAGGTTCCTCGGCCGCAAGACGATCGACCTCATGCGCACCAACCACCTCAACGACCAGCAGCTTAAGGACTTCACAAACAGCTATCTCGCGGGCTACGGGTACGGTCTTGGTTTCCGCACCGTAATAGACAAGGCCGCGGGGCAGCACAACGGCTCGATAGGCGCTTTCGGGTGGACCGGCGGCGCGGGTACCTGGGCGGAAGCCGACCCGAGCGAGGGAGTCGCAATCACCTATATGCACAATATGATGCCGAACAAAGAAGAATATCACCACCTTCGTGTCCGCACCGTGGCTTACGGATGCCTTGAATAAGCAAATCACCGTTTGAGCGACGGGAAATGGAGGAATATATGTTTGACGATATGCCTTCCCTGTGCGAAGCGTACGCTGAATATTTCAAAATCGGAGCGGCGGTCGCACCGCGGGACCTCGTGAGCCACCGCGGGCTCCTGAAAAAGCATTTCAACAGCATCACGCACGAAAACGCCCTCAAGTTCGCACCCATCCACCCCGAGGAGGACAGGTTCGATTTCGACGACGCCGACCAGATCTTCGCTTTCGCTGAAGAAAACGGGATCGCCGTCCGGGCGCACGCTCCCGTGTGGCATAGCCAGACGCCGGATTGGGTGTTTCAGGACGGCGCCTACTTTGCGGACCGGGAAAAGCTTATTGATCGCCTCAGAACGCATGTAGAGGCGCTTGCCGCACGTTACGGCGACATGATCTACGCATGGGACGTGGTCAACGAGGCGATTGTGGACGAGCCGGGAGGCTACCTCCGTCCGACAAAGTGGTATACCCTTATGGGGCCGGATTATATAGAGATCGCGTTCAGAACAGTCCGCGAGTTCGCACCCAAAGTCCAGCTTTTTTACAACGACTACAACGAATGGGTGCCCCACAAGCGCGACAATATTGTCAGGCTCGTCCGCGAGCTTCAGGATCGCGGGGTACCGATTGACGGTATCGGGATGCAGCAGCATGTCAATATAACGGACAATCTCGACGACATCAAGCGGGCAATCGAAGCCTTCGCGTCGACCGGTCTTGTCCTGCACGTCACCGAGCTTGATGTTTCGCTGTACCCGCCGATGAAGATTCGCATCCCGCGCGAGTTCCTCATGCGGATGCCGCAGCCGAAGCCCGCTTTGGAGCAGTTCAAAAAGCAGCATAAAATGTATGTCGACCTGTTTGAAATATACCGTTCCTATTCCGACGTTATAAAATCGGTGACCACCTGGGGTGTTGCGGACGATTATACCTGGCTCGACAACTATCCCGTTCCGGGACGCAAGAATTACCCGCTTATGTTCTATGCCGACCATTCGCCGAAGCCGTTCCTGCGCGAGATCGCCGGCGCGGCGGCAGACAGGAGGTAGGAAGACCATGTATAAAGAGATGGTTCCGCTGAAGGAAGCGTTCGAGAAGTATTTCCTTATCGGCGCCGCCGCATCACCCGACGACCTTCGTCTTCATTCGGATATTCTGAAAAAGCATTTTTCAAGCGTAACGGCCGAGAACTGCATGAAGTTCGAACCGATGCACCCGGCGCCGGACGTATGGAATTTCTCAGATGCCGACGAGCTTGTCAGATTCGGCAAGGAAAACGGCATTGCGATTCGCGCCCATGCGCCGGTGTGGCACGCCCAGGTCGGGCGCTGGATGTTTGAGGACGGCCCCGACGGCAGGGTTTGCCGCGAGTTGCTGCTGGAGCGGCTTGAGAAACACATGAAGGTTTTCGGGGACCGCTACGGCGAAAGCGTTTATGCATGGGACGTGGTAAACGAGGCCGTCGCAGACAGCGGCGAAGAGGTGCTGCGCAACTCCGACTGGAAGCGCATTATCGGCGAGGACTTTATGGTATGCGCTTTTAAGATAGCAAGGAAATTCGTACCCGAGTCCGTCAAGCTTTTCTATAACGATTACAACGCTTTCTTCCCGAAAAAGCATGAAAAGATAATGAAGGTCCTGAGATACCTGCAGGAAAACGGGGCGCCGATAGACGGAATGGGCATGCAGCAGCATGTCAATCCGAGCATGAGCCTTGACGACGTCAAACGCGCCATTGAAAACTATGCGTCCCTGGGCCTTCGCCTGCATGTAACCGAGCTTGACGTGTCGCTCTTCCCGACGCGCAGCACCGGGGCGGAGGCGATAACCGACAGGGCTATTCAAAAGCAGTATGATTTCTACGTAAGCCTGTTTGAAATCTACCGCTCCTATTCTGACGTTATCGACAGCGTGACGACATGGGGCGTGTGCGACAACTATACCTGGCTCGACGGGTTCCCTGTCCGGGGCCGCAAGAATTATCCGCTCCTGTTCCACTATGACCACGAGCCGAAAGCCTATACTAGGAAAATCGTCGAAGACGCTTTGAAATGAAATTCGGAAGAGGTCGACTCATATGACGCTTAAGAGGATTCCAGAGGGTATTGTATTATCCAACGGCCGCGCAAATCTCAGGGTATTAGTTTACAGCAGGAATTGCATACGTCTTACGCGAACCGGAAGGGATTACTTCAGGGATCGGGATTATAACATTGTCACGGCGGTACCTGAGGGCGTCGATTTCTCGGTCGGCGAAAGAGAAAAATGCACGGTTCTTGAAACGGCTGAACTGCGCCTGAGCATATCCGAACCGTGGCTTTCAATAAAGCTGGAAGACGGAAAAGGCCGGGTAATGTACTCCGACAGGCCCGGATATCCCGTAATGCTCGACGAGACCGATGTCTTTCGATTTCAATCCGGAGAGGACGGCACGCCGTCTTATGTTTTCGACAGGAAGGCGTACAGCGTAACCTTGCCCCTCTGCTTTGCGGACGACGAGGCGGTTTACGGCTTCGGTTCCCATGAAGAGGGTGTCGGCAACCTCCGCGGAGCACGGCGCCATCTGTATCAGCAGAACCTGAAAGCCTTTATCCCCGCATTTGTGTCGACAAAGGGGTACGGAATGCTTTTCAACGCCGGCTGCGCTATGATATTCGACGATACCGGTGAAGTCGGGAGCCTTTATCTCGACTGTGTCGACGAGCTGGATTACTTCATAATCGCCGGAGGGGACTGCGACCGTGTGCACGAGGGTTTCAGATTCCTGACCGGTCCCGCGCCCATGCTTCCGAAATATGCTTTCGGGTATATCCAGTCAAAGGAGCGCTATGTCAACGCGGAAGAGCTTGTGGCGACGGCGGCCGAATACCGGAGTCGCGGCATACCGCTTGATATAATAGTGCAGGACTGGCACTCCTGGCCGGAGGGGCAATGGGGTGAGAAGAATTTCGACCGCTCGCGCTATCCGGATCCTCAGGCGATGACCGACGCGCTGCACAAAATGAACTGCCGCGTGATGCTTTCCATCTGGCCCAGAATGGACGCCGGCAGCAACCGCGAGGAGATGCTCGAAAAAGGGCTGATGCTCGGAGACAGCGGAGTGTATAACGCGTTTGATCCTGAGGCGCGGAAGGTCTATTGGCGCCAGACATACGACGGACTTGCGAAATACGGAATCGACTGCTGGTGGTGCGACTGCTCCGAACCCTATGAGGCGGACTGGCACGGAGTGATAAAGCCAGAACCAACCGTCCGCTATAATATGAATACCGGCATGGCAATGAAGTACATGCCCCGCGATCAGATATGCCAGTATTCGCTGTACCATGCCATGGGAATGTATGAAGGACACAGACGCGACATAGGAACCCGCGTACTCAATCTCACGCGTTCCGCCTATGCCGGACAGCATCGCTACGGGACGGTGACGTGGTCGGGTGACGTGAACGCAACCTGGCGGGTCCTGAAAGACCATATCGCCGAGGGATGCAATTTCACCGCCGCCGGCGAGCCTTACTGGACCGTTGATATCGGCGCGTTTTTTGTGCGAAGCGGGTTCCCGTGGTTTATTAAGGGCGACTTTGAAGGCGGCGCCGACAATCCGGGCTACAGGGAAATCTACACGCGCTGGCTCCAATACGGCGCTTTCCTGCCGATGATGCGTTCGCACGGAACAGACACCCCAAGAGAGGTCTGGAGATTCGGCGAAAAGGGCGACATGTTTTATGACGCCATCACCGGATTTATCGACCTGCGGTATAAACTGCTGCCGTATATTTATTCTCTCGCTGCGGAGACGACTTTCAGCGGCCGCGCGATCATGAAGCACCCGGGCCTCGCATATCCCGAAGATCCCGAGGCTTGCGCGGTCACGACGCAGTTCATGCTGGGAAGCATCATGGTATGCCCCGTCACCGAGCCGATGTATTATGACTGCCACGGAGCGCCCCTTTCCGACGTGCAAAAAACCCGTGAAGTTTATCTGCCCGCCGGATTGTGGTACGACTTCTCCACCGGCGCCCGCGTGCCGGGCACCTCTGCGGACAGTAAGAGCGGAATCCGCTTCGCCGCCGAGGCCCCGATTGACAGAATTCCTCTCTTTGTGCCCGCGGGAGCGATAATCACCACCGGCCCCGCCATGCAACATACCGGTGAATTCAAGAACGAGGAACCGCCGCTGTATATCAGCGTCTATGCCGACGCGGACGGCCGGTTTGCCTGGTATGACGATAACGGCGTGGATTATGCGTACGAGAACGGCGAGTATTGCCGCGTTTATATAAACTGGAACGACAAATCCCGCCGGCTGACATTGAAAAGCGAAGGCTCATGGCCGGGAATGCCGGATTCCCTGAACATTACGGTTCGCGTTTACGGCGAAGGCGGATGCAAAGAAAAAACACTGAAATACGGCTTTGACGAGGCCGCGCTTGATTTTGAGTAAAGCCTGCGCCTGATGATAGCTTGATGATATAAGTATAGGCAGCGCATGAATTTTGCGTAAGCCGTGCTGATTGCATATCGGCCGCCGGTTTTGCCTGCGCCGAAATTGCGGTGCTGTCCACAGGTTTACTCGTCAGGCCTAAAAGAATAATAAAAGAGGAACCTATAAAGAGGGGATGGATCTCTTTATAGGTTCTGTTTTTAATGATGCTGATAAAATTATGTTTATCAGGCTTTGACTAGACTTATATTTATCAGGCTTTGATAAGAATTGCTAATGTAATTTCCTCGAAAATGGACCAATCAGCTATAGACTATACTGATTCAGTTTTTATATTCCCCGTCTGATACAAGGTATGCCGCGCAGGCGCTCATGTCTTCCTGCGGCCTGATTGACAGGAAGCCGTTTTCATACCTGATGAGATCGCCTTCGCCGGCGCATACCGCGTCAAGCCGGTAACCTGTGCCGACGGGCACCGCGTACGTACCACCGCCCGCCCATTCGAAAGCGTCGAAGACGACCAGCGCCTTTCCTTCGTCGTCGGTTTTTCGGACTACGGCCTGCCAGCCCTCCGGGTTTGCGGTGGAGGGAGCGTAATTTGCATAAATCCGGGATTTGCCGTTGCGTATGACGGGAGATACCTTGCGGTAGAACTTCAGGAAATCGTCAACGAGCTCCCACTGCCGCGGACTGAGCTCGTCGATCCGGCCCGAAATGCAGGGAACACCGAGAAGGGTGTTGACCATTGTATAGCGGAGCTTTACTTCGGGATCGGAAGCCCTGAGAACCGCCCAGATCTGGGACTTGGACGGCTGCATGGCGCGATGCAGGTTAGCGGCGATTATCGGTATGTCCTTGGTGAAGTGAGCGTCCGAGAAGGATGCGGTCCCGCAGATTTCAAGGAAGGAAGGCTCGAGACGGTGGCCGCCCGACGCGCAGTTTTCGATCATGATGCCGGGGACCTCCCGCTTGATGAGCCTGAAGAAATCCTGGCTCGCCTCCATTACCTGCCTGAGGCCTTCACCGGGGCTTTCGGCCCCGTCGCAGCCGATGCCGATGCTGTCGTTGTAATCGACCTTGATATAGTCAAACCCGTTGTCCCTCAGAAAATCGGCGACGCGCTTTTTCAGATAATCCTTTACCCAGGGGTCGCGCATGTCCCAGAAACGTCGTTCGGCCACATTGATGACCTTCCCGTTCTTTTTGAGAAGATGATCCGTAAGGGCGTATGCCTTAGAGTCCTGCGCGCAAACCTCAAACTCAAACCAGATGCCCGCCTTGAGCCCGTGGGCATGAATCATATCGGCGACGACGCGCATTCCGTTCGGGAAACGGCTTGTATTCACGTTCCAGTCTCCCTGAGTGCGGCTCCATAGTTCATTGCTGCCGTACCATCCCGCGTCGATAACAAAGTAATCGAAATCGTGGCCGTCCAGCGCAGAAAGGAGTTTTCGCACGGTTTCTTCGGTGGGTGCGCCGCCGGTGGCCAGATATTCATTGAAAACTACCGGCAGATCTCCCTCGAAGGGTTTTTGCACCGAAACCAGTCTGGCCGAAACGTCGTCGACGTCGCCGCGGCAGACGGTTATGTATGCCTCGGGCGCTTCGAACGACTGGCCGCTTTCGAGCCTCTTCATCCAATGGCCGGTTTCAAAGTCCGCGAGTCCTCCGGAAAGGCTGAGGGCATTGTCCCTTCTGTAGGCTTCCATCTGCCAGGAACCGGGCACGGCGAGAGCGGCGCCCCAGATCAGCCCGCGCCTTTTGTCCTCTACCGCCATCCACGGGAAGAAGTTGCGCACCGGCAACGAGCCGTTCTGACCGAATTTCTCGCTGTGGACGCCGTGGCGCGCCCACGTGGGTTCGAGCTGAAGATTTTCAAGGGTATCCGACACCAGGCGCCCCTCGGAGCTCCATTTGCTGCGGAGCCTGTGCAGGAGCGTCCCCTTTGAGGGGATTATGCCGCCGAAGGAAAAGGATGAAAGCATCTGCAGGTCGACGGCGGTGTCGGAATTGTTGCTGAAAACCGTACGGACACGCAGCGCGCTTTCTCCCTTGCGGTGGGTCAGCTTAAGCACCGCCGAGCGGTTATTGGGGCTTTTCAGACGGACGGTAAGAGTTTTTTCGTCGGCCGATTCAATGAAGTCGTGGCCGTCATAACGCAGCTCGCGGCTTGACATACTGTTCCGCATTGTGATGCCGCTCGCGTAGCCGCCGCTCACTTCGTCCCCGTCAATGTGGACCTGTATCAAAGATTCGGGTCTGTATTCACCCTGGCATTCCTCGCCCGACGGATAGAGTTCAAGCCCGAGCGGCCCGCCGTCCGTTACAAGCGTGACGTCCATGTCGCCGAATGTATATTTCGCAACGATGCTTTTCATTTGCTCCACCCCTTCTGTAATTTTACTACATTTTAGCATTATTTATCGCCCTATAAAAGAGATTTACCTGACAAATTGCATATAAAGGTGACGCAATATCGCAGGTGCGCGGGGCAGATCTGCGTAAAAACGACAGTTCGGTTTGAAAGTTGTCACATATTTCTCTTATCTTTTTTCAATGAAATAGTATAATGAATACTAAAGAAAGATCATTGTCAGGCGGCCGATTTCAATGATTCCCGGCACTCCTGGCACGGAAGTCGATTAAATATGGAAAAGGAGGTTTCTTGTTATGGCTGAGAAATTCGAAGCGACATTCGAATCCCTGCGCAATTTCAGGACGCCGGACTGGTTCCGAGACGCGAAGTTCGGCATTTGGTCGCACTGGGGGCCCCAGAGCGTTCCGATGTTTGGGGACTGGTACGCCCGAAACATGTATATACAAGGTCAGCGTCAGTATTACTACCACATCCGCCATTACGGGCACCCGTCGAAATTCGGCTACAAGGACATCTGCGCCCTTTGGAAGGCCGAGAAGTTCGACCCGGACGAGCTTATGGAGCGCTTTTACAGGGCCGGCGCCCGCTACTTCGTCGCCCAGGCTTCACATCATGACCATTTCTTCAACTACGATTCCGATATCAACCGCTTCAACAGCGTAAAAATTGGTCCGCACCGCGACATCTGCGGGGAGTGGAAAAAAGCTGCGCAAAAGTACAACCTTCCGTTCGGAATGACGGAGCACCTTGGCGCAAGCTACACCTGGTGGGGCGTAAACAAAGGCTGCGACAAGACCGGACCTTATGCCGGCGTCCCGTACGACGGGAACGACCCGGAATACAAGGATTTCTATTTCGACAACTACATCGAAGATCCCGAGAAACGCGAGCATCAGCCGTGGTATACGTCAAATGAAAAATTCCATGAGTATTGGCTGAATGTGATGAAGGAGATCGTCGACAAATATACCCCCGACCTTCTTTATTCGGACGGAGGGCTTCCCTTCGTCAACGCACCCCCGCCTTACAATGATCCGTTCAATCCTAAAGACCCGCTATATAAAAAAGGTCTCGAAGCCGTCGCGTACCTTTACAACAAATCCATCGAGATTCACGGCGAAAACAGGGCCGTCTACACCCAGAAGGACCGCAGGGAAGAGGTCTACACCATCGGCGTCCTCGATATCGAAAAGAGCCAGCTTCCCGATATACTTCCGTATCCGTGGCAGACCGACACCTGCATCGGAAACTGGTTCTATGACGTGCACTTCCCGTATAAAGAGCCCGGACACATCGTTGAAATGCTTGTCGACATCATCTCCAAGAACGGGACGATGCTCCTTAACATCCTTCAGCGCCCGGACGGGTCCCTTGACGACGATGCGGTCTACATTCTCGACAAGCTCGAGGAATGGTTCAAGGTATGCGGCGAAGGCGTCTACGGGACAAGACCCTGGAAGGTTTCCGGCGAAGGAACGAGCAAGGTTGTTATAAACGGCTTCCGCGAAGAGCGCGTCAAGTGGGAACCCTCCGATTTCCGCTTCGTGCAGAAGAACGGAGCCCTCTACGCCTTTGTCCTTAAGGCGGCGGATAACCGTGTGGCCGTCATAAAGAGCCTCGACGAAAGCCAGAAGGTTGAAAAGGTAACGCTTCTCGGGCACGGGGAGGTCCCCTTTACCCAGGCATACGGCGTGCTCAATGTGAAGCTTCCCGGCAAGATGCCCGTTGAGTATGCAAACTGCCTGAAGATAGAGGGCAAAAACATAACGATATAATCCATTTAAAAGAGATGAATTAAAGTTTTATAACGGCAACCCGGGCACGTACTGAAACGTGTCCGGGTTGCCGTTCGTCATGTTATGCTCCATTTATTTCGGCCGGGGAAGCCGTCCGGATGCAAAGGAGCGTTCTGAGTATCAGGGAGAGGTCCGGCAGAACGCGTTTTCGGGGAAGCTCGCCGCGAACGGGTCTGTCTCGTCTTACCGATGGAACAATTTGAAAATAATGTTGTAGAAAACGTATAAATCCGGGTTGACATCGGGTTTAAAATAATGTATTATAACGTCATACGAAAGACGTATGACGTATTATCTTATAAAAATAATTTTAACGCTCCGGCAAGATTCCGCGGCAAACCATCATGCGGGCGTTCCGGCGCAAATATTTATAAAATGCCGGAAAGCGTGGTTTGATTCCGGTCAGGCAAATAAAGGGGGGGATAAACTTATCGAAGGAGAAATGAACACCGGTTAAGCTATCGCTTTTGCATGAATGCGCAGACTAACCCAGCAGATTTGCCATTTAGATTCGAAAAGGAGTAATGTCATGAAAAGGATTCTTTTACTGTTTGCTGCGTTGCTTCTGGCCTTCTCAATCCTGGCGGGCTGCAGCAATAACGCTGCGGAACCCTCTGCTTCCGCGGAGCCGTCGGCGCCAAGCCCAACCCCGTCCGCAACGGGCGAAGCGGAGGAAGTTCCCGAGAGCGCATACCCGTTGGTTGACACACCGGTTACATTTACCTGTTTCTGGCCGCTTGACGTAAGCGACATTGCCGACCTTGCGGAGTGCCAGTATTTCCAGGAAGCCGCCAAGGTCACCAACGTGTATCTGGAATTCCAGAACCCGTCGGGAGTCCAGATAGGCGAATCGTTTAACCTCATGGTTGTCTCCCAGGACTTCCCCGACATGGTAAAGGCTTTCTACTCCAACTACTCCCAGGGAATAGACAACGCCATTGCAAACGGGATCGTTCAGCCCCTTGAGGATTATGTGGAGTACCTGCCGAACTACATGGAAAAGGTAAACAGCAATGACCAGATCAAGATTAACTGCTACTCTGACGCGGGGCATCTCTGGGGAATAAACCACATTGTATCTCCCCGTCCGCAAGGCCCGTGGGCCGGACCCGTCGTGAGAAAGGATATGCTGGATAAGATCGGCTACACCAAAACACCGGTTACGGTTGACGATTGGGAAGAAATGCTTACCCTGCTGAAGGATAACTACCCGTCGCTCTCCGCAGGACCGTTCCAGCTTGTTGCTCACGGAAGCACTTCCACCTGCGGAACTCTTACCGGCGCATACGGCGTTCACCAGACCGGACAGTTCCTCGTAAAGGACAAAAAAGTTGTTTATCCGGTTCTTGAGCCCGGCTTCAAGGATTATGTGACAAGGATGAACAGCTGGTGGAACAAAGGCCTTATTTATAACGACTACGTAAGCGAAGGATTCGTATACGGCGTATACAGCCTTGCCACGAACGACAAGATCGCCGTATTTGACACAATTTACAACTGGCTTATCGTCAACTACAAGAACGCGTCCACCGATCCGGACTTCGAGCTGAAGGCCGTTCCGCTTCCGAGGCTCAACGCCAACGAAAAGACCCATGTCCGTCAGACAAACGCCTGGGCCCGTACGGCGAACTCATTATGCATCATGACTTCCTGCAAAGACATTCCGCTTGCGTGCCGCTATTGGGACTTTGCGTTCACCGAGCAGGGCATTGTCCTCGGCAACTGGGGTGTGGAAGGCGTAACCTTCAATTATGATGAAGAGGGCAATCCCAAATACACCGATCTTGTTAAAAATTATGAGACCGGCATAAACTCGGCCATGACAAGATATGTTCTCTTCAACGCGCCCGGCCTGTGCTACTGGCAGCGCTCATATCAGGTCATCGACCCGGTATGCGTCGAAGCCTGCGAGATTTGGGATGAATCGGCGGACAGCGAATGGGTGTTCCCCGACGGTCCCGTCCTTACGGCAGAGGAGGGAGCCGAGTTCTCAGCCCTGTTCTCCGATATCAACACATTTGTCAACGAAAACGTCAACTCCTTTGTCATGGGACTCAAGCCTCTGAGCGAGTATGATGCCTTCATTCAACAGATAAAGAACATGGGAATCAATCGCTGCATCGAGATCAAGCAGGCATCAATCGATCGTTATTATAACCGTCTGAACATAATCGGCAATTGAAAATAAACATAAGGCGTGTAATGCAAAGCGATTAATAAAAACAAGCGGATATCACTCCCGGAATCCGAGAGTATATCCGCTTTTTTTATTCTGTTTGCTTACACAACGCACATGCCGATGGTATCGCTCTTTGTAACGCCGTTAAGCGTATACTCCGCGGTGAGTGTGAACGCTCCGGGTTTTAGTGCCTTAACCCGGCCGTTTACATAGACGGCAACCGACGGGTCGGAAGTGGTGACGATTATGGGAAGATCCCTGGTGTCGAGGTGGGTCGCGTCTTCGAGAGTCGCGGACAGGGTGACGTCGGTTTCTTCTCCCGCGCGGAGGATGCTGCGGTCGGCGAGTACGGTCACTGCGGACAAAGGCGCGTTCCAGCTGCCGGAGATCCTGACTTCCTTCTTCTCGGTAGCGGCGTTTTCGCAGTCGGTTCCGAACCAGACCAGATAGTCTCCCTCTTCGACCTCGAATTTCTGCTTCCAGGAGTTCCAGAATTTAAGCTCGCAGACGGGCACTTTGATTGATACGGTTTTGGTCTCGCCCGGTTCGAGCCAGACCTTGTCGAAGCCGAGAAGCTGTTTGTACGGCTTGTTGTCGTACTTGTGGGTCTTGCGGAAGTACAGCTCGATTACGTCGGCGCCGGCGCGGTCGCCCGCGTTTGTCACGCTGAGAGACGCGGTGATGGTGTCGTTTGCGTCGTAGGCGTCCTTGTCGAGACGGAAATCGCCGTATTTGAAGGTTGTGTAGGACAGGCCGTAACCGAACGGGAAGCGGGGCTTGCCGAGATAATAGAGGTATGTGCGGCCCATTTCGGTGGCGGTGTCGAACGGGCGGATACCGTATTCGCTGATGTGCGGCAGATCGGAATCCTTATAGAACCAGGTCTGGGTCAGGCGGCCGCTGGGATTGACATTGCCGAACAGAACGTCGGCAATCGCGGCACCCTGCGATTCGCCGGCATATGTAGCGTTGATGAGCCCCGGCACCTGATCAAGGAAGTCGCCGATGGTGGGACCGACGGCGATGCAGACGGCCACAACGTTCGGATTGACCTCGAGGATCTTGCGGACTTTTTCGTCCTGGTCATAAGGCAGGGCGAGAGTGTCGCGGTCGCGTCCCTCGCGGGTGACGCTGGGATCGGTGCCCACGACGACAACGACTGCGTCCGCTTCGGCGGCGGTTTTAAGCGCTTCGGCGAAGAGCTCGTCCGCCGGGCGTCCGATGTCGGGATCCTCGACGGGGAAACGGAGACCGATTTCGGGAGCGTCTCTGCGGGCTGCGAACTGAGCGAACCTCTGCTGCATGACTTTGCGGACCTTGTCGGGCATGCGCTCCCTGAGGTATTCCTCCGGCGACAGGCCGGCTTCTTCGGCTTCATGCATGGTAACGGCGCTGTATGTCCTCTTGACTCCGTAACCGAATGCGTGCTCGCGGTTCTCTGCGTAGTTCCAGCCTTTCGCGAATACGACTTCGATTCCGCGTTTTTTCGCTTCGGCGCGAATACCCTGAAGAGGCGTGACGCATACGCGGGTATCCGAATCGGACCTCGGGTTGCCGCCGATCGAATAGCTTCCGAGCTGGCGGTAAAGGGCGTTAGGACCGATTACGGCCAGCTTCTTTATCCTGCTCTCGTTAAGCGGGAGGATGTTGTTTTCGTTGCGGAGGAGTACGAGCGATTCGGCGGCGGCCTTCTGCGCAAGCGCCGCGTTCTTCTCGCTGCATATATGGTCTTTGCCGATGGAGTAGAACGGAACCTTTTCGGGATCGTCGAAGGTGCCGAGCTTCATGCGGGCGGTGAACGCCCTGATGAGAGCGCGGTCGAGCATCTTTTCGGTTGTGATGCCCTGCTTTATGGCGTCCATCAGGTAAACCTCATGCTCGATTCCCGTGCAGAGATCGGTTCCCGCGTTTACGCACAGGCCGGAGGCTTCCTCCATCGTCTTGGCATAGAACTGGCCGCGGAGCTCGCCGAACATCAGGCCGGTGTTCGGACCGACATCGCCGACGGCTCCGTCGTCGGAAACGATATAGCCCTTGAATCCCCATTCCTCGCGGAGGATATCGCGCAGCAGGTGGACGTTTACCGACGAGGGCACGCCGTTTATGCGGTTGTACGAGGTCATGATGGAATATGCCCCGCCTTCGCGCACGCAGCGCTCGAAAACGGGCAGGTAATACTCGCGCAGCGTTGCCTCGTCAATATTCGATGATCCGCGGCAGCGGTTATATTCGGAGTTGTTTGCCGCGAAATGCTTCGGGGTGGATATGGCTTTCAGATAAGTGGGGTCATAGCCCTGCATGCCGCGGACATAAGCCGCCGCGAGCTTGCCCGCGAGGAACGGGTCCTCCCCGAAGGCCTCGTCGTTTCTGCCCCAGCGGGGGTCGCGGCCCATGTTGACGGTCGGGCACCAGTAGTCTAGCTCCTTGCCCGTAAGATTGTAGTAGGCCCTGATTTCATCCGAGATAGCCGTGGTGATTTCCTCGATCAGAGCGGGATCCCATGTCTGGCTCAGCGCAAGGCAGGTCGGAAAGCTTGTGGCTTCCTTTACGGGCTGGAAGACCTGGCAGACGCCGTGAGAAGCTTCGTTCCACCATTGCCAGGCGCGGATGCCGAGACGCTTGATCTCGGGCGACGAGTTGGACATCTGGGAAACCTTCTCTTCCAGGGTAAGAAGGCTTACAAGAGCGGCCGCCCGGGCTTCAAAGGGCAACGATTGGTCCTGAAACTGATGCATAACTTTACCTTCCTTCCACTTAATTTTTCCTACTCTATTCTATCATTATTACCGGCTGGGTTATAAGAGAAAAATATGACATTTTGGCAGCGCGGATGACGCAATAACGTAGGTATATTATTACGTTTCCTGCTGCCTGTATCTGCGAGGGGAAGTGCCATAACGGCGTCGGAAAGCATTTGAGAAATGCTCGACCGACGAGTACCCGAGTTCGTCGGCAACCTGCGTTATGCTGCGGGAATGGTCCTTAAGCAGAATCAGGGCGGCGGCCATCTTGGCCTCGGTCTTTTTCTGCTGGAAGGTCTTCCCGTAGGACTGGCGCAGGAGGCGTTCGGTCTGGCGGATGCCGATGCCGAGGAGTGCGGCCAGATCTTCGAGCTTTGCATTCCGGTATCCGTAAAGGAAGTATTCCTCTATCAGCAGGTGATGATCGTTTACGCTGTCCACCGGGGAAGGAGGGCTGTTCTGCTTCCCGGTGCCCGAGTAGTTGCGGATTATCAGCACCACGAGCTGTTTCAGCAGCGCCTCGATCTGCTCGACGTATCCGGGAGGACGGCGGTCAAGCTCTTTTATAATCTGCTGCATCACCGGATACACATTCTGACTGTCCTGACCGAACCAGAAAGGCGTTTCAAGGAAGATATCGGCCAGTCCGGAAGGGCAATTCCTCCGTCTGGACTTTTGCTGAGAGACCCTCAGGTAGACGCAGTACTCAACCATGGAATCGTCCGGATGGGGGATCTGTTCGTGCTCGACATGAGGACCGGTGACATACAGGGTGCCGGGCGTGATCTCATAGACCTGACCGTTAATCTTTGCCGTTCCCCTGCCCGTTGATATGTAATGGATTTCGTAGCTTTTCGAGCTGTGGCTGTGCATTGGGATGGAGCGCTGGAAACGCTCGCGGGATATGTTCAGGGCATAGAAAACCACGCCGTCGACGATGAAACGTATGCTTAATCCTGAGCTGCTGGCCATATGCTTCCCACTTTCAGAATCTGCGGCAAAGCGACAACTCAAATGTCAAATTGTCATCTTTTTCTCTTATCTTGCATTGCCCGCAGAGTATAATGTAAATTAGAAGTATAATATATTTCAGATTTGAAAAACCGCCCGCCGGTTATGCCGGAACAGGGCAAACGAAGCTAAAATATTGCAAAAGGGGGATATTTATGACTGTTCCGAAGACTATGAAGGGCGCGATACTGCCGGGAGACAGCACCGTTGTTCTGCGTGATTTTGACGTGCCGAAGCCGGGCTACGGCCAGGTGCTGGTGCAGACAAAGGCCACGACCATCTGCGGAAGCGATATCCGCTGCATTTACCGCGAGCACGTCGGGAAGGGCCCCGAGGGCTACATACCCGGAACGATAGCGGGACACGAACCCTGCGGCATTATTGTCGAAGAGGGAGAGGGACTCCGCCGCTTCCGCAAGGGTGACCGCGTAATCGTTTACCACATTTCGGGATGCGGCCTCTGTTATGACTGCAGGCGGGGATACTATATTTCATGCAAAAGCCCGCTGCGCGCGGCATATGGCTGGCAGCGCCACGGAGGCATGGCGCCTTACATCCTGTGCGACGAAAAGGACCTGATCGCGCTTCCCGACGAGCTGACATACAAGGACGGAGCGCAGGTTGCATGCGGATTCGGCACCGTTTATGAAGCGATCGACAAGATCGGTGTGAGCGGAAGCGACACGGTGCTGGTTACAGGTCTCGGCCCCGTCGGGCTCGCTGCATGCATGCTTTCCAAAGCCATGGGCGCGACAAAGATAATCGGCGTCGAGATTAACGATATGCGCATTAAGCTTGCAAAGGAACTGGGCCTTGTGGACCATGTGTTTAAACCCGACGGGGATGCGCTGGACAAGATTCTGGAGGTTACCGGAGGATACGGCGCGGAGCGCGCGTTTGACACCAGCGCAAACGATTCCGCCCGCAGGCTAGCCATACGCGGCACCAGGGAGTGGGGCAAAATCGCCTTTGTCGGGGAAGGCGGCACATGCACCTTCGAGCCGAGCCCCGACATTATCCACGGGCAGAAGACGATTTACGGCTCCTGGGTAACTTCGCTCTGGAAGATGGAGGAACTGGTCGAGCGCCTTGTCCGCTGGGGCATCCATCCCGAGAGGATCATCACCCATGAGTTCCCGCTTGAGAAGGCGGACGAAGCATACGCCCTCATGGCGAGCGGGAATTGCGGCAAGGTTGCAGTAACCTTTCCTGACTGAGGTGCGGAACGATGAAAAGCGTTGATACATCCAGGGTTCCGCGCTTCAGGCTCGCTTCTGGAGAGACGATCCCCGCCATAGGCATCGGTACGTTCGGGTCCGACAAATACGGACCCGAAGAGATATCCGAAGCAGTGTACGGCGCGATAAAATTCGGTTACCGTCTGGTCGACTGCGCGGCCGTCTATATGAACGAAGACAAAATCGGAAAAGTGCTTGCAAGGGTGCGGGAAGAGGGCATCGTCAAACGGGACGAGCTTTTTGTGATGTCCAAAGTATGGAACGACCGCCACCGCGAGGTTGAGGCCGCGCTGAGGCAAAGCCTTTCGGATCTGGGCCTTGAGTATGTTGACTGCTATTTCGTGCACTGGCCGTTCCCTAATTATCATGCGCCGGGATGCTCCGGGGATTCCCGGAATCCCGATTCAAAGCCCTTTTCCGTCGACGAGTTCATGGATACGTGGAGGCAGTGCGAGGCGCTTGTTGAGAAAGGCCTCACGCGGTATATCGGCATGTCCAACATGACAATATTCAAGCTCGGGAAAGTGCTTCCCCTGTGCCGCATAAAACCGGCCCTGATCGAGATGGAGCTTCATCCCGCGTTCCAGCAGCCGGAGCTTTTCGATTACGTGCGCGTAAGGGATATCGTCCCGGTTGGGTTCTGCCCGCTCGGCTCGCCGTCGCGTCCGGAGCGCGACCGCACGCCGGAGGACGTCGCCGCCTGCGAAATGCCCGAGATTATTGAAATTGCCCGGCGTCACGGTGTCCACCCGGCGCTTGTGTGCCTGAAATGGGCTGTGCAGCGCGGGCAGATCCCTATACCGTTTTCGGTAAAGCCGTCGCAATATGAGAGCAATCTTCTTGCCGTCTGCGAAGACCCCCTGTCGGAGGAAGAGATGGAAACCATCAGAAAAGCCGACCGGAACTGCAGGCTGATCAAGGGACAGGTGTTCCTGTGGGAAGGCGCGGACAGCTGGAAAGCCATCTGGGACGAGCAGGAAGATATATGAATATAATAAAAAATAAACAAAAGTCGAATGGACTAAAACACAAATATATTATATAATATCTATAATCATATTTCAACCGGACCAGGTTGTCAAGGAAACGCGATGACGGCATCCTGGTCCGGAAAAGCGCTTGATTTAGTCAATACTGGAAAAAGGGAGTAGATCAAATGCTAAAAACAGCAATGGTTTTTACCGACAACATGGTATTGCAGCGCAGGGAAAAGGTCCCGGTCTGGGGCACGGCGGAAAACATCGATTCCGTCACCGTCGCAATATCCGATGTCAGTGTTACCGTCCCGGTAAAAGACGGGAAATGGTTTGCCGAGCTCCCTCCCATGGAGGCGTGCTCAAGCTGCGAGATGACCGTGCGGGGCGGCGGCGAGGAGCTTAAATTCAAAAACGTCGCGATCGGCGAAGTGTGGCTTGCCGGCGGACAGTCCAACATGGAGTTTATGCTTAAATACGACGAGCTGCGCGACACCGAGATTCCGTCCGCGAACGAACCGAACATCCGCTTCTTTGACTATCCTGAAATAACCTACAGGGAGCAGCTGGAGGAACAGAACTTTTCCGAATACGGCTTCTGGCGCCCGCTTGACAGCAAAAACGCCCCGTATTTTTCCGCCGTCGGATATTATTTCGCAAAGTCGCTGTATCCAAGCCTTAACGTCCCGATTGGCATTCTCGGATGCAATTACGGCGGATCAAAGGCGTCGGCATGGCTCGATCCAAGTTATCTGACAGGCGATCTCGAAAGCTACATCACCGATTATGAGGCGGCGTACAAGGCGCTCAACATGACCGATGAAGAATACCTCGAGGCCTTCTCAAAACTCGGCAGACACGCCCCGCCGCGCGAGTTCGGAGACCGCATGATGGAAGGCTCCGCGAGCATGAGGCAGCTGATGCGCAGATTCAGGCCGCAGAACGCCGAAGGCAACCCGCCTCCCATGCCGGACATGAGACTTAGAATGACGGGCCCCAGATCCATGAACTGCCCCGGCGTGCTTTACCGCATGATGCTGAAGGATGTGATACCCTATGCGATACGCGGCGTTCTGTTCTATCAGGGAGAATCCGACGAAGACAAGGCGGATATCTACGACCAGCTTTTCTCCGCGATGATACGATGCTGGAGAAGGGATTGGGGCAAGGAGCTGCCGTTCCTGTTCGTACAGCTTGCCGCCTTCGAGAAGTGGGGAATGAATTCGGGCAATAATTATCCCGCTCTCCGCAGAAGTCAGCTTAATGTCACAAGACAGGTGAAAGACGCCTATTGCGTCTGCGCCATGGACGCCGGCATGCGCTGGGATATCCACCCCAAGCGCAAGCGCCCCATCGGCGAACGCCTAGCCCTGCTGGCTCGCGCAAAGGTCTACGGTGAAGATATTCTCTGCATGTCGCCGATCGCCGAGGAATGCACCCGCCACGAAGGATACATAGAAATACGTTTCTCCAACGCCGGCGACGGCCTGGTTATTCACGGCGACGTCGTCAACGCCCTTGAGATGTTTATCGAAGGGGAGCCGTTCGACTGCACCGCAACCGCGGAGGGCGACATACTGAGAATAAAATGCCGGGCGATCAGAGACGACGCCGGCGAAATCGAAATCCGCTACGCGGAAGTTCCTTATTGCGACGCAAACCTTTATAACAGCGCCGGTTTGCCCGCGTTCCCGTTTACGATGAAGGTCTAGCCAGGCAATACGCATCTTGCGATTGCTTAAATAAATAAGCCAAGCTGACAGGAAAGGAAGATTGAAATGAGTATCGCAAAGAAGGAATTTGGAACCCTCAAGTCCGGAAAGGCCGCCTATCTGTACACAATCAGGAACAAGAACGATGCCGAAATTTCTGTTACCGACTTCGGCGCATCTCTCGTCACCGCCGTTTTCAAGGACAAGGCGGGCAAGCCTGTCGACGTTGTTCTGGGATATGACTCGGTCGGACCGTATGAAATCAACAAGTACTACTTCGGGCAAACGATCGGAAGAAGCGCAAACAGGATCGAAAACGGAAGGTTCGTAATTGACGGTACGGAGTACCAGCTCCCGCAGAACGAGAAAGGCAACAGCCTCCACAGCGGACCCGACGGGTACGGCGTCAGAATATGGGATTCGGCCGAAGCCGACGAGTCGAAAAACACCGTGACTTTCCGCCTGAACAGCCCCGACGGCGATCAGGGCTATCCCGGTAACTTCAATGTCGCGGTAAGCTATACCCTGACCGATGATAACGAGATCATCATCAGGTACGAGGGTCTGTCCGACAAGAAGACAATTGCAAACATGACAAACCACAGCTATTTCAACCTCAACGGCCACGGCAGCGGAAGCGTACTCAATCACAAGCTTCAGATCTCCGCGTCAGCATTTACCCCCGTCAAGGACTCCAAGGCAATACCGACGGGCGAGCTTCTGCCGGTGGAGAACACACCGATGGACTTCAGAACTGCAAAAAAAATCGGGCAGGATATCGACGCCGAATATGAGCAGCTGAAGTTCGGCTTAGGCTATGACCATAACTATGCTCTGGATAACTGGAACGGAAAACTGCAGAAGATTGCCGAATCCGAGGGCGATATAACCGGCATAATTATGGAGGTGTATACTGATCTACCGGGCGTGCAGTTCTATTCCGGCAACTTCATAACCAACGAGGAGGGTAAAGAGGGAGCTCTATATATAAACAGAGGCGGATTCTGCCTTGAAACGCAGTTCTTCCCCAACTCTGCAAATGAACCCGCTTTTGCGTCGCCGGTTCTTAACGCAGGCGAAAAGTATCAAACGACAACAATTTATAAATTTAAATAAAAGCGAGTGATACGTTTGAGGCTGTTGAAACGTTCGGAGCTGAATAAAACGCGGCTGGGCGGCGGGTTCTGGGGCGCGATTTTCGATCGTGTCCGCAATCAGATGCTGCCGTACCAGTGGAAAGTACTGAACGACGAAGTGGAAGGAACGCACTCCCACAGCGTCGCGAACTTCAAAATAGCGGCCGGTATGATGGAAGGCAGGTTCGAAGGGGCCCCGTTCCAGGACACGGATACCGCAAAGTGGATTGAGGCGGTGGGATACCAGCTTGCGGTCGAACCGGATCCCGGGCTTGAGCGTCTGGCCGACGGGGTAATCGAAATCATCGCGGCGGCCCAGCAGCCCGACGGCTACCTCGACACCTTCTATATAATCAACGGCCTGGACAAACGGTGGACCAACCTGCGCGACATGCATGAGCTTTATTGCGCGGGACATATGCTTGAGGCCGCAATCGCCTACTATGAGGCTACCGGCAAGCGAAAGCTTCTCGACGTCATGATCCGTTTCGTCGACCATATAGCGTCGGTGCTGGGCAGGGAGGATGGCAAGAAGCGCGGTTACCCGGGGCATGAAGAGATCGAGCTCGCCCTGTGCAAACTGTACGATATCACAGGTGAAAAGAAATACATTGACCTTGCCTCGTACTTTATCGACGAAAGGGGAACCGAGCCCAATTACTTCATTGAGGAGCACAAGTCCGAGAAGCCGTCACAGTTCCACAATACAGTCGGGCTGAAATATTATCAGGCCCACAAACCTGTCCGCGAACAGTACACGATCGAAGGCCATGCGGTGCGTGCTCTCTATCTTGCCGCGGGCATGGCGGATGTGGCAGTGCGCACAAACGACGAGAAACTGTGGAAAGCCTGTCTTGCTTTGTATGAAAATGTAACCGGTAAGCGCATGTATGTAACGGGCGGAGTCGGTTCGACGTCGATCGGCGAAGCCTTCACCTTTGATTACGACCTGCCGAACGACACCGTATACGCCGAGACCTGCGCTTCCATAGCACTGATTTTCTTCTGCCAGCGTTTGCTTCTGGCGGACCCGGACGCCCGTTACGCGGATACGATCGAGCGAGCGTTGTACAACGTCTGCCTCGGTTCGATGAGCCTGGACCAGACCAAGTATTTCTATGTCAACCCTCTCTCCGTTTATCCCGAAGCATCCCGGGGCGATCCCGCGAAAAGGCACGCGCTCCCCGTAAGGCCCGATTGGCATAGATGCGCATGCTGCCCGCCCAACCTTGCAAGGCTCATATCTTCGCTCGGCCGCTACGCATATGCCGTCGACGGGAGAAGAGTATATGTAAACCAATACTTCGGAGGGCAAACCGAGCTTGATACCGAGGGCGGACCGGTCGGTATTACCATGGAAACCGATTACCCGGTGAGCGGACATATAAAAATCAAAGCCGGAAAGGGCGACTACGATTTGATGCTCCGCAAACCATATTGGTGCTCCGAATGGTCGGTCACCGGGAACGGTGAGCGCATCGACGCTGCACTGGAAAAAGGCTATCTTTGCGTCAAAGGTCCGTTCAATGACGACGAGCTGTCCCTTGAGCTGAAGATGGAGCCGCGCCGCGTGTATTCGAATCCCCTTGTCCGCGAGAACATCGGGAAAGTCTGCGTCATGCGCGGGCCCGTCGTGTATTGCCTCGAAAGCACCGACAACGGCGAAAACCTGCATCTTGTAAGCCTGCCCGCGGATTCGAGGTTCAGGGTAGAATACTCCCCGATGCTCGAAGGCACCGTTGTCATCCGCGCAACCGGACGCAGAGCGATACCCGCGGGCGATGACCTATACCCGGAGACTCCCGGCTGCTCCACGGAAGAAACGGAGCTCACCTTTATACCATACTATAAATGGGCAAACAGAGGGGAAAACGAAATGGAAGTCTGGATACGGGAGTGCTGAAACCGTATTCGGACCTGTAATCGCCAATCCCCAGGCAAATTCAAGGAGGACGAAATGAGCTTTAACAGCGGCATATATGATTCCCATTTGCATACGCACGGAGGCTGCGGGGTGGACGCATACCTTCGCAACTGCCTGGACAGCCTTTCCGCCGCCGGCATTGACGGCGCAAACCTTCTGTGCGTAAGGCACGGGCGTTCAAGCTGCATAACCGACGCGGAGGCCCTTCTGGCGAAGGCGCTGTATCCCGGCAAGTTTACGGTTTACTGCCACCCCGCGATAGACTTTGAAGGCTTTGACAATACGCCCGAAGGCATCCGCGCGCAGGTGCAGGCTTTTATTGACGCGGGCGCCGACGGACTGAAAATCGCCGACGGCAACGCCGGAAAAGAGCCGCTGGATTCTCCGATGTTCGATCCCGTGTTTGACCTTATCGAGGAGACCGGCTTTCCGGTAATCTATCATGTGGGATCCACCGTGGAATATCCCCCGCGGCGGACTTTCCAGAAAAACAGGCACCTGACCGATCTGCCGCCGTTTATGCGCCACCGGCCGGGAATTGACGATGACAGGGAAGCGCAGCCCGGAATTCGGGCGGAGGTTATGGAGGAGAAGTATGCGCAGATCGAAAACCTCCTTAACCGCCACCCAAAAGCCAGGATAACCTTTCCCCATATGTTTTACATGAGCAATGATCTCGACCGCCTGAGCTCTTTCCTCGACAGGCACCCTGCGGTAAACGTCGACCTGACCCCGGTGAATGAAATTTATTACCACTTTGCGCAAAACGCAGAACGCGCCAGGGAGTTTCTGATAACATACCGGGACAGGGTGTTCCTCGGGACCGACAACGACACCGAATCCGACCCGCTGACAAGGATAATTGTTTTCAGGCGGCTGTTCGAGACCGATGAAACATTCTTCGTGCCGCAATACGGATTCGACATGAAAGGACTTGCCCCGTTCCCCGAAGAAGCGCGGAGGAAGATATACGGGGAAGGCTTCCTGAAAATGTGCGGTCCGAAGCCCCTCAATCCCCGGAAAGCCGCGGAATACTGCGACTATCTGTATGAGAGGATCCGTAATTTCGACGAGCTTCCGGCGGCCAACAAGGAAGAGGTTCTCGAAGTCGCAAAAAGGCTCAGGAGCATCATATAGGCGGCAAAAGCCTACATGGGATACAACCGATATAAATCAATACGGTATAAAAAAGCAGAGGCGGAAAACACCGTCTCTGCTTAATTATTGCGTAATATTGCAATATAGGCAAATGTAAGAAATTACTCGGGAATAGGAGCGTCCATCGCTTCAAAGATGATTTTGGAAGCGTCTTCGGGCAGCAGGAAGCCGTCTTTTATCATGCTGAGTGTGGAGATTATGACCTTTCTGACATAATCGTCATGAGTCGGGTATAAGGCCTTAAGCTTTTCGGGAGGGAACGGAGTCACGATGTTGCCGCCCGTGCAGGGGTCGTCGCACCAGGTGTACGTTTTTGTCGGGACGTCGAGGTAAGGCGAGCGCACGCCGCCTTTCGGATTGCCGTGCTCGTCGAGCACAAAGTCTGCGTCGGGATATTCGCCCTGCATTTCAATATATTTGGATTTCGGCGCGGGAACGCCGTCCTTTACCCACCTTTTCAGATGATCCAGCGCCGCCCTGAGCACAAAGTCGAACGGCATGTCGTCGTCTTTCTTCAAGGGATCCTTCGGCTTGTATTCGGTGCCGGTGGCCTTTGAGATGTCTTCCGCGCAGGGGAAGCACCAATGGTCGCGTATGGAACCGAGAGGCGCACCCGCGATTTCATACTGCCTGTGCTGACGGCCCGGCAAATCGCTGTCAGGCCAACGGTACATGTAGGAATAGCTTGGGTGAATTCCGCCGCCGCGCATGTCGCCCATGGTCTGCGTCCAGATGAGCGGAACGTTGGTCATGATTTTGCAGCGGTCGTCGTCCGCGTCGAATCGTGTCTCGCCGTTGCTGATGAATCCGGGGTAACCGGTCATGTGTATATGGAAGCCGTCGATGCACGGACGGGCGCCGTCAGTTGTGGCGAACGGCTGGAGCGCGGCCGCATAAAGCGAGAGGTCGCAGCCGGATGCCCCGACGGCCAGCACATATCTGGCGGGTTTACCGAACCGTCTGTCACGGCAGAGCGGGTTTTGCGGAACTTTGGCTTTAAGCAGCGCTGCGACCTGGCTTATCGCGTCATAGGCGAGGCCGTTCTCGAAATCCTCGGGAGTGCCGTGTTCGAAAGCGCCGACCATGGTGTTGCCGCGGCGGCGCTTTTCCGCCGGGATCGGATTCGGGAAGCCCAGTTTCTCATATCGCTGTGGATCATATCTCTTAAGGTTGTTTATGGCGTTCTGCTTTATGGTTATGCCGACCCAAACGTCGCCGCGGGAGAGGATGTATTGGCTGCAGTTTCCCCATGAGGCAAATGCCCTTTCGCAGGGCGAGCCGTAGTTGAACACCTCGAGAAGGGCAAACCCGCTTTGCTTTTCCGGGTTCACGGGCCGCCGGATCAGGATCCGGGTGCAATAGCGTCCGTTTTCGCACCGGATTTTAGGGTAAAGCCCCACATCATGGTATTCATAGACATTGGAGTATCCGCTGACGATATACTCTTCCTCAACGTATCCGTAGTATGCAAGGTTTAACGGAACCTGCTGGCGGTTTGCGGCGTTGAAGGGATGGGAAGAATCCGTGTCGGGAATAGGACCCTCCACTTCCGGCAGTTCCACCGGCCTTATTTCGATATCCTGCAGTTTTTCATGATAAATCGGATTGCGCATTCCTGTTCCTCCTCTTCCTCCGTGCATTTATGAATCGATATGCGCCGGGCTCGACTCATAATGCGTGATTAAATTAACCTTTATAACCGAGTATAGGGAGAAATTTTGCGTCAGTCAAGCAAAATAGATCAGCTACAGGCTCAACTCGAAAATAATCACGTAACGCTGGCCTTCCTTATATAAATCATGCCATTCGGGAAGGGAAGCCAATCGGACCTTGTCATTATTGGGAACTCCCTTTCTGTCGGTTTCTTAAGTGTACCATTGATCAGCGGTCCTTCAGGGTCCTTAAGTATGCTTTCTGCTCGTCGATGATTCGGTGGCTTTCTATGGCTTTTTGGATGGTTTTGCTGTGGGTCCATGTATCGAGTTTGCGTTGTTCGATATAAGGAACCGCGGACTCCCACTGCTTAGACAGCGCCGTGGCGAAATACCAGGCTCTCATCATGTTTACGTAATACTCATCCGACTTCACATCCGCGACAAGCTGCAGATACTCCGGATTAAAGTGCTCGTCAAGGTAAAAGCCTAAAAGCATTCCGATGCCGAAACGGACGGTATATGTTTTATCCGATGAGATCCACTCCCTGATTTTTTCAAAAAGCTCCGGCGGCCGTTTCTTGAATGCCTTCGGGCTTATAATGTCGCAGGTCGCCCAGTTATCCACATAAGGCAGAAATGTGTCGAGTGCTTCGATTGCCCGGCCGCAGTCTTTGATCGATTCAATCAGAAGTCCGTGCAGGGTGTTTTCTTCGTGATATCTATGCGGCAGTGTTTTGAAGAACTCGGCCGCTTCCGGCGTTCCGGACAACTCCTTCGCCAGCTTGCGCAAATTCGGGGTCCGCACGCCGATAATTGATTCGGGATCCACTGTCGGCACAAGTTTACGCTGGAAGTCGCGGTACTTTAAATCCTGCAGCTCAAAAAGCCTGTCGATGATCGCGCTTTTCATATTCGATCCCACCTGTTTCCGTAATCTAATACGTAATATAAAACACCGTTGGGGAAATGGCATGATTTGATAAGAGTATATTAGTCAACTCAGTTTAAGTCAACCCGGGCGGGTTATTTTCCTGAAACACGCCTTGTTTTATTGCGAAATATAAACGAAATATAAAAAATAAGCAGAAAACTATATAATCGATAAAACGTAAAAACAGTTTTTTAGAGTATCTTCAGCATGCTAAACGAATATTGAAATAACATATAGAAATTCTGGTTTAAATGTGATATAATTACAAAAGCTTTTGCGCCTGATGACCTGGGACCCTCTGATGCTTAAGCAGCAAATTTATCAGATCAATTATTACTGATGATTGACAGGTGGAGATCTACGCATGTTTATTAAGCACGGCATATTGAATGTCCTGCGCTCGTGGAAAAAATCAATGCTGTTTCTGCTCCTGCTTGTGATGCTGGTTAACGTGTTGTGCATCAGCATCGGGCTGTATGCCGCGATTAACAACTTTATGGCCGAATGCGACAGGGTCTACACGACGATTGCCCAGCTTGAATATATGGGAGCGTCGTATCCGAACGAGCTGGAATATGACCCGGGGATCGCCCGGGCCTATGACGCGATTGACCTTGAGGCGATCAGATCGAATCCCGCGACGAAGGTCTGGGATCCTACCGACGCGGCTCTGGGATATATAGAAGGAACATCCGGCATGAACTCGCTTGCCCCGTACAAGATGAACGGAGTTCTGGTTGTCCGGATAGACGGGTTCGTTGAAAACGAGCAGGTAAACAGCGGTGTTATCACGAAGGCGCTGTATTCATACAACGATGTCGAAGGCAAAATAGTCTACGTCGACGCCTTGGGCCAGCGACTCACTCCTGGCCGTTATTATCTGATGAACGGCGAATTCTACTTCGGCAGAACCTCGATGGAATATTTCAGGCCCGGCCCCTATGAAAACGCGCGTGCGGAGCTGGAAGGCTTCGATAAGTACACGGCCGATGTAATCGTCGATATTACAACGGACGACGGAAGCTTCAGTATTCCCGATGACAGCTACTTCTGGTCGATCGCCGATACATATAATGTTGTCAACAACAGCGTGACGGTATATGCCACAAGCGCTGCGGAAGCGCTGTATCCATTTCACCAACAGTCATTATATCTGGGGCTGAAGGCCGGTTTTTTACAAAGGAGGAATACGCTGCCGGCGCCAGGGTGTGCATAATGTCTCAGGGTCTGGCCAAAAGACTGAATGTGGGAATCGGAGATACGATCAGGCTTTCGATGGCCGTAAGCGGCGGGTGCTCCAAAAACGAAAGCTACTGGGGAGGGTCCGGTTTTGATTATACGGACAGCTATACCATTGTCGGACTTTCCATTGACCAGACAGAACTCATAAACGATGTTTACATTCCGAAGAGCGATTCGGTTGATCTTAGCGCCAATAAGTTTTCCTTCAACCTGGGACAGGCCGTTCTCGACAACGATATGGCCGACAGTTTTGTCAGCGACATAACTCCGATGCTGCCGGACCGCGTCAGGCTGACCGTTTATGATCAGGGTTATTCAGCCGTTGCGAGGCCGCTGAAAGACGTGCTTCGGGTTATCCTGATCGTCACGGTTATATCAGTCGCTGCGGGGATTGCGGTTATCGCCCTGTTCGGCTACATGTTTGTTTACAGGCAGAGAAATTCCGCAAAGACGATGCGCAAGCTCGGAGCCTCAAAGAGAGACGTTTATGTTTATTTCCTGTTCGGCTCCGGGTGTATATCGCTGATTGCCATTGCCGTCGGTATATTTACAAGCAGGTTCGTTTCGGACAAGTGCATGGAGCTCGTCGGGGAAATAGTATCAAATTATAGCCTGACCAATCTGATGTACAGCAACAGCAACCTGTCAATGACCAAGGCAATAGCTATGAACCTGGAGTTCAAAACCTCCACATATATCATAACCGGTGTTGCTGTCCTGCTTCTGACGGTTATCTCTTGCTGCATTTTCGCCGCCTTGTCGTTCGGAACACACGCGCACAGGAGAAAAGCATACCCGTTCAGCATAAAAGCGCGCTCGTCATCTCTCGACGGCGGTTCGCTGAAATATGCGTGGCTTTCCGTAAAGCGCGGATTGGTCCGTTCTATTATTCCTTTCGCCGTATCCGTGTGCGCCGTGATTCTTCTGCTGCAGCTTACACATACGGCGCAGCTGTATAAAGCGAAGCTCGACGATATAAACAACAGCACTGTAATAAAGGGGCACTTTACCGATATCAAAGGGAAACAGATCGACGGACTTACCGTATTCGGATATGTGGTAAACGATTTGTACAAATCCGGGTTGCTTTCGGAAATATCGATGTCAAAAACGGATTGGTACATTTATATAGGCAAATACGGAGACACAGGATTTGAACCCGCGGCTGAAACCAGCATTCCAACTTCAGGCTTTTCCTATGAGACGTTTATGAACATGCTCAGGCAGCAATCGTGGTTTATATATACGAACGATCTCTATTCGGTCCCCGAGTTCTATTACAGTTCGGATATTTCAACGCAATTCCTGGATGGATATGACTCTTCGTTTCTTGCGGATAAAGTGGCGGACTCTCTGCCCTGCTGCATGGTATCGACAGACTTTATGGAATTAAACGACATAAAGCTCGGCGACACTATTACCATTGTGAAAACAAACGGCAGGCACTATTCGGTACACGATCTGAAGGTAGTAGGAAGCTATGTCAAGGCAGGAAAGGAAAATAATATCTACTGCCAGCTCGACTTTTATGTCCCCACGGATATCCTGAGCGATCCAAACACTAGTTCAAACTGGCTGCGGACATTTACCTTCAACTGTGTCAGCTTTACTCTCAACGACAGCAATAATCTCACCGCGTTCAAGGATTACCTTGCCGATTCAGGGTATTCGGAAGTCAATAATATCCGAAAAATACGCTGTTTCCCGGTATTGGAAGACCATAATTTCCTGACGACGCAAAGTTCGATGATCCAGCGCATATGGTACGTCGATCACACGTTTCCTGTGGTGTATGTCGCGGTTGAGCTGCTTGCGTGCTTAATACCCTTTATTCTGGTGAAGCTGCGCAAGCGGGAGATCGCCGTCATGCGAAGCCTGGGGGCATCGCGCGTAACGTCCTTTTTCAGTATGTTTTTTGAACAGGCGATGCTCTGCATAGCCGGTTCGGCGGCGGGATTTGCCGTATGGCTGTACGTAAACAGGGTGCAAAACCGCCTCGGAATGATGCTGGCTGTCATGTTTGCAATATGCTGGCTCGCCGGATCCTCCGTTTCCCTGTGGAACATAATCGGCTCCGGCGTGCGGTCAATACTTAAGGCGGAGGAGTAGGTGGACAGGTATGGAAATACTTAAAGTGTCTGACGTGTGCTACAGTTACGGAAGAGGACCCGAAAGGAAAAACGTCCTGAACAATGTCAACGCAAGCTTTGAGCAGGGGAAGCTGTATGCCGTCATAGGCAAGTCAGGAAGCGGCAAGAGCACGCTGTTCTCGCTGATGGCCGGCCTGGACATACCCCAGTCGGGGCAGATCCTCTTTGAGGGTACCCCGACCGAAAAGCTGAACCTGGACGTTTACCGCAGGGAATGCGTCGCCCAGGTGTTTCAGGACTTTTGCCTTTTCCCGTTGCTGACCGTGCTTGAGAATATCATGTACCCGATGGAGCTGTGCAATGTCGCCAAGGATAAAGCGAAGCAGGACGCGATCGAACTGGCAAAGCTTGTCTCCCTGCCCGAGTCCCTCCTGGACCGTTACCCGGGCAGAATAAGCGGAGGCGAGCAGCAGAGGGTGGCCATTGCCCGGGCGCTGGCGATGGACAGGAGGCTCATTATCGCCGACGAGCCCACGGGAAACCTTGACAGTGAAAACAGCTCAATTATAATATCCCTGCTGCTGAAACTCGCGCACGAGCACAACAAATGCGTGATCATTGCCACACACGACCTGTCTGTGATGGAGAGCGCGGATGTAATATATAAAATTGCGGACGGCAAATTATCCCTTATGCAACCGAAATGAAGCCGAAAGGTGCGCTTCCGAACGATCCGGCGCCCATACGGGAGCATTTGCTTCCGCCGATGACGACGGAAACTGAAGCATTGCTATTTTAGCTTAACTGTGGTATATTTAAAAGACAAGTCAATAGGATCAGGATCTGCCCATAGAGGCAGTTAACAGGGGAATGGGAGTGAGATTCTCCCGCGAGGCCGTCACTGTGAAGAGGAACCGAAATTGCCGGACGTTCCCGAAGTCAGAAAACCTGCCTGATCTATCGTACAAAGAGCTGCGGTGCCCAGCCGGACTGTACTGACAGCGCCCATACCCGGGGCGCTATCTCTCGTTCTCTTTGTACGATTACGACAAAGGAAGGAGAGATTTTTAATGTCAAAAACGGCAAAGAGAAACCTGATTATCGCTTCGGTACTTATCGTTCTGATTGCAGGCGCGATAGCTGCCTACGTCCTTTTTTCTGAAAAGCCTGTTGAAGGACAGAAAACCATTGCGGTCGACGTGGTCCACAAGGATGGGACGACAAAGACATACACCATAAAAACGATCGAAGAATACCTCAGAGGCGCGCTCGAACAGGAGAACCTGATCAAGGGCACAGAGAGCGAGTTTGGATTGTTTTTGGAAACCGTTGACGGCGAGACTGTCGACGGCACGAATCAGGAGTGGTGGTGCCTGACGCAGGACGGGCAATCGCTCATGACGGGTGTGGACGCGACTCCGATCAAGGACGGAGATCACTATGAGATCACATTCACGGTCGGGTGGTAGAAACATAAGCCTGCCGGCTAGAAAACTGACGGCTCTCGCGCTGATGGGAGCGTTGATGTTTGCAAGCCAGGTGGCGATGTCGTTTATACCCAACGTCCACCTGGTCGGGCTGTTTATAATTGTGACAAGCCTGCTTTTTGGCTGGGAAGCGTTTTATTCCGTAATCCTTTTCATTTTCCTTGAAGGCATAACATACGGTTTCGGCTTATGGTGGTTCAGCTACCTGTATGTCTGGCCGCTGCTTGCACTGGCAGTAAACCTGCTCCGGAAAAACGAGTCGGTAATTATCTGGGCTATCGTTGCCGCGGCGCACGGACTTTGCTTCGGAGCTCTGTGCTCGATCCCGTACTTCTTTATGGGCGGATCAGCCATGGCATTTTCATACTGGGTGGCGGGAATACCGTTCGACATAGTGCACTGCATAAGCAATTTCGCGGTGACGCTTATCCTGCTGAAGCCGCTGAGCAAAGTAATCAAACGATTCGCGCTTCCTCTCAATGGATCGGAGCGGTGACCCGCCACTCTTTAGCCAACCGGGAAGGCAGCCGGGAAGCTCACACTCTGTACCATTTTTCCTGAGCGGTGTATAGCCTTGCATATTCGCCGTTTGCCTTAAGCAATTCTTCGTGCGTTCCGACCTCGACGATTTCACCGTCCTTCATTACGACCACCCGGTCGACCAGCCTGCACAAGCCGACGCGGTGCGATATGATAAGCGCGGTCTTGTTTTTCGCGGCATTTATGAATTTAGTGAGGATTTCCGACTCGATAAGAGGGTCGAGCGCGCTTGTGGGCTCGTCGAGGACGATGAGCTCGCTCTCTTTGAACAGCCCGCGGGCTATTGCGAGCTTTTGCCACTCCCCGACGGAGACCTCCGAGCCGTCAAACTCCCGCCCCATCATGTCGTCGAGACCAATACCGGCTTTTACACCCGCGTCGCAAAGCGCCGAGAAAATTCCTCCGCTGTCATGAAGCCTTGACACGTCCGAGATGCCGACGTTCTCGCGAAGAGTCAGGCTGTACTTAACAAAATCCTGTGAAACTATCGAAACAGTGCTGTGAAAAGTCTCCTTGTCAAAGGACCCTGCATCCTTTCCGTCATACAACACTTGTCCGGAAGCGGGAGGGTACAGCCCGAGCAGCACTTTGGAGAGCGTCGTTTTGCCGCTTCCGTTTTCGCCGAGAATGGCTATCCTTTCATTTCTGCGGATTTTAAGATTGACGGATTTAAGGGCGTAATCTTCGCTGTTCGGATACTTAAAGCTTACGTTATCCAGTGTGATTTCGCTGCGCAGGCCAGGGTAGGGGTCGTGTCCTCCGATTTCTTCGGGCATGTCGATAAACGTATAATAATCTCCGGCGTAAGACAGTTTCTCCGAAAGACGGCCCAGCCCTTCAAGGAAACCCCGCATGTTGCCTTGCATGCTGAGGAATGCCGTGATTGCCGCGCCAAACACACCGATGCTCACATGTTTGCGCAGGACAAGCAGGAGAATAACCGCGAGCGAAACCGCATACCCGATTATTCTGAATCCGTCGCAAAAGAGAAGCGAAACCGCGTCTTTCTTTTCAAGGTTCCATAGCTCCTCGTTCACTTCGTCTCTTGTCTTTCTCCATTTGTCCGTGATATATCCGTCGAAGCCCATCACCCTCATTTCCCTTGCGGATTGCCGGGTGGTGAAAAGCCCCCACAGGTACGACAACAGCCGCGTCTTTATGGCCTGGTGACGCTTTACATAGTAAAACTCCTTGCCCCGGATGATCCGGGCTACGAGATAAGGCAGGACCGAAAGAAGCGACAGCGGCAAAAGTAAAATACTGTAGCTGCACAGCACAAAGGCTACGCTTACAACCGAAATGCCCGAGCGGATAAACCGCAGCGTATGATTGAATATCGCCGAAAGAGTCTCGTCGTTTACGGCTTTTTCGGCGCGTTCCTTTTTATTGAGCATTTCCGCGTCCTCAAAGGCGATAAGCGGGAGCTTCGCCATTTTTTCGTAGAGGGCGATGCGGAAATATGCGGTGCCCTTTTCATATACTCCGGCGTTGAGAACTATGCTCCTGAAGTATGACGAAAAATCGTTTACAAGATATATGATGAGGTACAGGAAGGCAAACAGACAGAGGCGATTGCGGACGGGATTGCCGTTAAGGACCTGTTCGGCGCTGTCAAAAAGGTTTACGGATATATATGTGATGACGGAAGGGACGAAAGCGCTTTGCAAATAATCAAACAAGGTGATGGAAGCGGAAAAGGGAATCCATCTGAAGATACTGATAAAGATACGCTTTATGTATTTCACAGGACGTCGCCTCCTTCCGGGGCCTGAACGTACCAGGAGCTTTGGGCTTTATACATTTTGGTGTAAATGCCGTTTGCGGCCATCAGCTCGTCGTGGCTTCCCGTCTCCGCAACGACGCCGTCCGACAGCACTATTATCTTATCCGCCATATGGGCGCTTGCGAGCCGGTGCGAAATCATGATGCATCCGCGGTTTTTCAGCACCTCGGCGAAGCTGTGGTACATTTCGCTTTCGGCGACCGGATCCAGCGAAGCGGTCGGCTCGTCGAGAATGACGAAGGCACTGTCTGGAAGGCATGCCCGGGCGATGGCGATGCGCTGCCACTGGCCGCCGGAAATGTCGACGCCTTTTTCTTCGAGGTTTCCGAGAGGCGTATCCAGATCGGCTGTGCAGTCTGCCAGCCCCATTTTGAGCGCGGCCCTTATCGATTCGTCGTCGTTCAGCCGGGAGATGTCTCCGAAAGCCACGTTTTCACGGAGCGAGAGAGTGTACTTGCAGAAATCCTGAAACACAACGCTGAATATCCTGCGCATTGTGTATATATCCAACTCCCGGATATCGACGCCGTTAATCAGAATGCGGCCGCCGTCGGGATTATAGAGCCTGCAAAGCAGTTTGACGATCGTGGACTTGCCCGCTCCGTTCTCGCCGACAAGAGCGACCCGTTCGCCCGGCCGTATGTCGAAGCTTACTCCGTTCAACACCCGCTTGCAGGTTTTCGGATATGTGAACGTGACGTCGTCAAAGACAATGTGCGGTGATTCGACCGCCGTATTTTCCCGGCCGTCCGCGATTTCCGGCAGCGACATAAACCTGAAGTAATGCTCCATAAGCAGATGCCGCTGACGCAGGTTCTGCAGCGAGTGTGAAAGCATTTCGGCGTTTTCGAGCACCGTGCCTGTGGACGCGATCAGGGCGGTGAAGATTCCTATCGTTATCGTGCCTCGGAGAACGGCGGACAGAAGGCTGAGCACCACGAAAAAGGACCAGCATTTAAAAAGGATCGTGCTTAGGAGAAAGTACTTCTGTGAGCGCATGGTTGTTTTAACTCTCGCGTCGAGTACCTGTCTTGCGATGTCGCGCCATTTGCGGACTATGTAACCGGAGGATCCGAATACTTTCAGTTCGTATAATGAGGATTTGCTCGAAAGCAGCTCGCCGAGGTAATGCATTTTGCGTTCTTCCTGCGACTGGTTGTTGAACATGGTGTTCATCATGTCGGCCGCCTTGAAATCAAGCAAAATCATCGGCAAAAGAAGGGCGGCGAAACCGATCGCAAACCACCATCCGGCCTGCATGAAAATCACCGACGCTCCGAATACGCCGATGGCGTATTCGAACACTCCGTTCACCGTCAGAAAAAGCTGAAAAACCTTGTCGGCGGGATCGGATGACATCCTCTCAAGCGTATCGTGAACATCCTTGTCCTCAAAACAGGCGTAATCCAGCTTTTTAAATTTCTCCAGAATATCGGGCGTCATACCGACATTCAGCTTACGTCTTATCGATACATATAAAATGCCATTAAAAAAAGCGCCTCCGACCGAGCTGAAGAACATCGAAAACAGCAATAACGAAATCCAGAGATATAGCTTTTTTATGGGATAGCCGAAGAGAATGACACCGGATGCCGTATCTATTATTTGCTGGGTGAAAAAGATCGAGAGCGGCGTGAGAACTGCGGATAATCCTATTTGGAGAAGCTTTAATGCCGTAAGCCAGGGAGCATACTTAAACAGGATCGATATTGATCGCATTGACTTATGCAGCACATTACGACCTCCCAACAGATAAGGAATGGGGAAATTATAGCAAATATTGGATAACGTTGCAACCCCAAAAAGTGAGAGTGAAACTATGTCCCTGCCCGCTTTAAAAAAGCGTTTGCCGGAATTAATAATAAAGGCGGACATAGCCTATTGTCAGATGACGTTTTTTATGTTATTACTATTGAAATTACTTTTGACGGCGTGGAATTTAAGAATGGAGGATGTCAACATGGGTCTGATCGGTTTTAAAAAAGAGTTATCACCCGAGCAATGTGAGGAACTGCTTAAAATACTGAAAGACCGCTTTGAGAAGAACAGCGATCGGCATCCGGACCTGGAGTGGTCAAAAGTGAAATCAAAGCTTGAGAAAAACGCCGGGAAGCTGTGGTCGCTCTACGTTATGGAAATAACCGGCGGCGAACCGGATGTCATCGATTATGACAATGATAAGGATGTATATACTTTTGCCGATTGCTCGCCGGAGAGCCCAAAAGGCAGAAGAAGCTTATGCTATGATCACCCGGCGCTTGAGTCCAGAAAAGAGCATAGGCCTGAGGACAGCGCGGTAAATATGGCGGATGCCATGGGCGTCGAACTTATGACGGAGGAGCAATACAAAAAACTGCAGGAGCTTGGCAGGTTTGACACCAAAACGTCAAGCTGGGTTAAAACCCCCGATTATATCAGAAAACAGGGGGGCGCAATCTTTTGCGACCGCCGCTACGACACGGTTTTCACCTACCATAACGGGGCGGAATCATATTATTCGAGCCGGGGTTTCCGCGGTTTGCTTAAAGTATAACGGGTCTTTTATTATCCATCGCAGTTTTGGGGGGTGATCGTATGCGGCTTTTTGACAAAGCTGCTGCGGATGAAGATTCCTTTCATGAGTAGATTTATTTGAAAGGAGTTTATTATGACAAGGAAATACATCTCGGAAATAAAGCCCGGAGAGTATGTTAAAATCCAGGGTTATGTTGATGCCGTTCGCATAAAGCGCGCGATTTCATTTGTGGTGGTGCAGGATATAACAGGAAAGGTTCAACTTACGGTATGCCATGACGACGTTCCGGAACTTGCAAAAAAGGTCAGAGAAATCACAGTGCAGTCCGTCGTTACGGTTGAGGGAAAGGTTGAAGCGAACGAGTCGGTTAAGCTCGGAGGAATAGAGATTATTCCGGCGTCGTTGATTATTGAGTCCGCCGCCGGGCCTCTGCCGCTTCAAAGCGGCGCCCATATCGACACGCGGCTCGATTATCGCTGGCTCGACCTGCGCGAGGAGAGAAACCGTTTGATCTTCGAAGTGCAGACGGAGCTCGTGCGAGCGATGCGCGATTATCTGCTCGGCAGAAGGTTCATCGAAATCCATACTCCCAAACTGATCGGTGCCGCCAGTGAAAGCGGGTCGGAGGTTTTCGGGCTCAAGTATTTCGACGGGAAAGCCTACCTTTCCCAGAGCCCGCAGTTTTACAAGCAGATGGCAATGGCGGCGGGCTTTGAGCGCGTGTTTGAAGTCGGGCCCGTGTTCCGTGCGGAAAAATCGTATACCAGCAAGCATGCCACCGAGTTTACCGGATTTGACATTGAGATGAGCTATATTGAATCGTTCCATGACGTCATGCGTCTGGAGGAGGAACTTCTTAAAGCGGCCCTGGAGAGTGTTAAGTCCCTGTATGGCGATAGAATAAAGGCGTTGTTCGGTACAGACGTAATTGCCCCTCAGACGCCGTTTCCCATAATCTCTCTGGATTCGCTGTATGCTGAACTGGAGCGGCGGTATGGTTACAGGATAATCGAACAGGACAGGGGAGACCTGACCACAGAGGCGGAGCAGTTATGCAAAGCGTTCGCAATGGAAAAGTACGGGCATGAGTTTTTATTTGTTACCGGCTTCAGTGCGAATAAACGTGCTTTTTACCATATGCGTGATGAGAACGGGGTGCCGCTGGGATATGACCTGATCTGGCGCGGCGTTGAAATAACAACCGGCGCGCAGAGGGAACACCGATATGAGCGGCTGAAAAGGCAGGCGGAAGAAAAAGGCCTTGGGGAAGACGTGAAATTCTACCTTGAGTTTTTCAGGTACGGCTGTCCGCCGCACGGAGGCTTCGGGCTCGGGGTAGACAGGCTGACGATGCTGCTGCTGGGAATAAACATAAAAGAAGCCATGTTCCTGTTCAGAGGACCGAACAGGTTGACACCGTAAATATCAACTGAAAAGGCTTCCGGGAGATTTGCTCGCCCGGAAGCCTGTTTTTACGGTTGCGTTGATCTACGCTGTTTCTCATCCGACAATTGAACGGCAGTTTGATGCATAAACCACTTTTTGCTTTTTCTTCTTGAGACGTATTCATGTCAGTCATCCTTATATGGATTTGCCCGCAATTATCGTTGACGCACTTTATTAAAACTACTGAACACAGTTATTTTTGAACCGTTCGATCAGAGAGACGACTTCGTCCATGCAATCGGCAAAGGCACGCAGTTTATCAGCGATTCTCCCGCGCTTCGCTTTGTCCTGCAAAGCCTCCAGAGTGACGTTGAACCCACCGCCCAAAGCCTCCAGATCGGTACCGTTGTCGTTGTTCCAGTAACGCGCCATTTTGTCATATAGAGAAATCATGTCGCCGATGAAAGCCATATCGGGGTTCAGTTCGTACGCTTTTTTCAGGAAGCCGTCGCAGCAGCTGCTGTTCGTGGCGAGACAGCAAACATAAACCGTATGCATGCCCCAGTTGTCGAATTGACCGGGCTCGATTTTCTCGAAGCGACCGTTATCGATGTCGTCCGCCCACGTACGGAACGCCTTGGCGCCAAAGCAATAATTATCGTTTTCATGGGTAAGCATTTCCGGAAGAGACAGGATCCTCTCGCGATATATTTCCGCCAAAGCCCTGTTTTCCAGCTTTTCACCGATGAACAGCCAGCCGCGGCAATGTCCGTCCTGTTCTGTATATCCCTTTGGCAGCAGGTCCTCCGCCGAAATCGAATCCGGCACTGTCGCATCGCAGCCCGTATAGAGCAGGGTCCTGCCGTAGTCCTCATAACCGACCAGAACTCCCCATCCGAAACGCTTGTGCGGGTTATTGCCGTAATCATTGATTATAACGGGCAATCCCTTGTCGATATATGTCATCGCCATTTGCACATAAAGCTCACGGTTAGAAAGGATCTGCTTCAGAGGGACGAATGTGCTTGCATATCCGCATTTCCGGAAGATTTCTTCCACGACGCCGTGGTTGCCCTTTTCGCTCAGCCGGTAATCAAGCGCGCCGTCGCCTCTGAAATAATTTTTGGAATATACCTGGGTGAAATTCTCGCCCGTGAGCCCGGCAAAGAACCAATAATCGAAGTCCCTTTCGCCGAGACACTCCATAAGGTATGCCGCGCACCCGTTGAACCAATAGTTTTCACCGTATTCGGGGTGAACGATCTGCCGCAAATCCGGCAGCGTATTGTTGCTCTGCCTGAAGTCCATTTTCAGCGCCCCCTGTATGATTTTCGTTTTAGGTTCGGTTTTCAGCTGGGATATTCTGATCGAGCGGAAAAGCTTTCTGCCCTGTCCGTTCGTCCCGATCGAAACGGGCTGCGGAGACAGTAAGTGCAGGTCCATGTTCATGTAGGGGAAATTCACTCCGCAAAAACGGACTTCGCCGTTCAGCAAGACGGCAAAATGCTTCGATCCCATGATCCACGTAAGCTTATTGTACCTGTCGTGAGGGATATCACCGATGCCGGGATATATAAACTCGTTTTCGAGAACGGGCTGCTGAAAAATAATCGCATGTTTCTTCAAGGCTCTGTCGGCGTAGTTTTCGCCGTTTATGGTGTATGTACAGTTTCCATGGGAAAACCACAGGCTGCCTTCTGTGGTTCCCCAAAGGTACTCCTCGCTTTTTTCCTCGGCCATAAACTCAATATCCACGCGAAACGGCAGCCTTACCGCCACGTTGGTATCCAGATACCTTTTGGAAATCCATGAGATGAACTCGGCCTCCCCGTTTTCGAGGATCTTAAAGTGAGGGGAGTTAACCGGCGTGATTTTGCGGAAGTCGACATTAAATTCCCGCAAAACCGGGTTTGCCTTTTCGATTTCATCCGGTGAAACGTCTTCCACGATCCGGAACTCGGGATAATCGGCAAAGCTTGGCTTGCGCTGTCTGACGGGTAAATACAGGTTTATACGCTCACGGTTGATTTCCGGGGAGAAAACCGCCTCCGTCAAGGTTTCATGGCGCAGCCTTCCGCCGTGGAGGAAATCAACTTCGTAATTCGGGTTATCGTCAAACGCCTGCAGCATGCGGCGCTGCAAGACCCCCAAATCCTCGTCGGTATAGGCCGAGGCGACTGCGAAAAGCCCTCCCTCGAACTCCCGGCATTCAAACGGACATGCTTCCGGAGAAATTTTCTGCCTGCCGTCCGGATCTGCCGCGCCTGGAGACTGCGACGGCAATTTTTGCATCAGGACTATCTCTTCGCCGCTTTGATATTCAAACAGAGTCCGGCTTCCAGGTTTTCCGAAGGGGATCTGGTTTGCGGAGAGCCAGTCCCAAAAGCCGTCGATGTCCGACCCGCCGCCGTCCTTTTTGACTGATGTTATCGCGAACATTGGCGGAAGCGTTACAATATCCATTTCCAGCGGCCTTGCAAGCCGTTCCGAAAGACTATTCAGCCTGGTCATGGACAGCTTGTCCATTGACGGCTTATCAAAAGACGGCTTGTTCGGGGCCGGCAGGTCTATGGGCAGTTCGTTCCGGGACGGCCTGGGAATGGAAAGATTATCCGCGGGCATGGTCTTTTTCGGCGCCGATAAAAGCTCCGTCTCAAGCTTCTCATAAATAAGGGGAAGGGCGGAAATCTGAGTGATACCGTATTTTGACATGGCGTTCAGGAAGTCGCTGATAAACGATTTCAGCTCGGACAGAGTGCTGATTTCGCTGTCTATTGCCTCCATGCGGCTTACGAAGCTCTGCACCAGGGTTTGCATGTCCTGGTTTTTGTAAATCCGCAGAATGTCCTTGATCGGAATCTGCATTTTCCGCAGCACCAGTATCTGCCGAAGACGGTCGATGTTTTGGCCGTCATAATAACGGTATTTTTCAAAGGGCGGACGCTCGCTCCGAAGCAGCCCCACCTGCTCGTAAAAGCGGAGCGTTCTTGAAGAGACGCCGAAAAGCTCCGTCACCCGGGTTATTTTCATCAATTCCATAGCAGCCCTCCTCGTATTTCTGCTATGATTGTATCACTTGACCCAACGTCAAAGTCAATACATGTTCGGGTGGAAAGTTGAGTCTGCCGTAAAAAAGATTTAAACGCAAAAAAGCCTGAATCCCGTTTTTCTAAGGGATCCAGGCTTTTTTATCGGCTTCGGCCGCCAAAGCCGGGAGTATCAGGCTTGTTCGGAGAAGAGAGGTGTGGAAAGATACCGCTCGCCGGTATCGGGAAGGATGACTACGATAACCTTGCCCGCGTTCTCCGGACGTTTGGCGAGCTGTGTCGCCGCCCAGAGGGCCGCTCCGGAGGAAATTCCCACAAGGAGCCCTTCGGTCCTGCAGATTTCCCTGCCGGCAGCGAAGGCGTCCTCGTTTTTCACACGTATTATTTCGTCGTATATTGAAGTGTTCAAGACCTTAGGAACAAAACCCGCGCCGATACCCTGTATTTTATGCGGACCGGCCTTGCCTTCCGAAAGAACGGGCGAGGCGTCCGGTTCCACCGCGACGACCCTGACGCCGGTCTTCCTCGATTTGAGATATTCCCCTGCTCCGGTAATCGTGCCGCCGGTGCCTACGCCGGCCACCAGGATGTCCACCGTTCCGTCGGTATCCTCCCAGATTTCCGGTCCTGTGGTTTTGCGGTGAATTTCGGGGTTTGCGGGGTTTACAAACTGGCCTGGAATAAAGGCGTTCGGGATTTCTTTCGCCAGTTCCTCCGCCTTCGCGATGGCGCCTGGCATGCCTTTGGCTCCTTCGGTCAGGACAAGTTCGGCTCCGTACGCCTTCAGAAGGTTTCTGCGCTCAATGCTCATGGTTTCGGGCATGGTAAGGATGATGCGGTAACCGCGGGCTGCGGCCACGGAAGCAAGACCGATGCCGGTGTTGCCGCTGGTGGGCTCGATAATGACCGAGTCGGGACTCAGCAGGCCCTTTGCTTCGGCGTCGTCGATCATGGATTTTGCGATGCGGTCCTTCACGCTTCCGGCGGGGTTGAAATACTCAAGTTTGCCAATTATCGTTGCCGACAGCTCGTGTTTCTTTTGATAATTGCCCAGTTCCAGAAGGGGAGTTCTGCCGATGAGATCCGTCAGATTTTTATAGATTTTTGACATGCCGCTTACCTCCAAAAATAAATATTAATCAATAGAATATCAATCATATATGTTTTATATGTTATATCATAAACCCTCGGCTGCATCTTGTCAATAGCATTCTTTATTATTTCTACAGAGTTTATATGTTATAGAAAAACGACTATTGACAACGGCTCTTTTCCACATTATCATAAATTACATATTATTTATATATGAAATGAGTGAGAACCATGAGAATATCGGCAAAAGGACGATATGCTCTCGCGGCGGTTATCTGCATGGCGCAGCAATATATAAGCGGAGAAAACATTACTGTAATCAGCATATCCGAGAAGCTGGGTATATCGAAAATCTACCTGGAGCAGGTGTTCTCTTTGCTCAAAAAAGCGGAGATCGTAAGCTCCTCCAAGGGCGCGCAGGGCGGCTATCAGCTGACGCGAATGCCCGGGCAGATAACCGTTCTGGACGTACTGAGGGCAGTAGAGGTATCATTGTTCGAGCAGACGCAGACGACGGTTTCGGATAACGCTCCCGACATTGAGGAGGCTTTAAAGCTGTCCGTTTTTGAAGTACTGGACAAAAACATCGGGAAAACCCTGAGTTCCATTACGATTGCCGATCTCGTCAGCGAAGCGGAAAAGCACAAGAGCGAAAACGCCATGATGTTCTATATTTAGGGATGCAGCGGCTCACAGATATTGACGGAGAGAAGCTTATGGATTTTGATACGCTTTGCATTCACGGAAGCGAAAAAAAATATGAAACGACGGGGGCCATCAGCGTCCCGATTTTTCAGACGGCCACTTTTGCACATCCCGGCGTAGGGAAGAGCACGGGCTTCGATTATACGCGCTCGCAGAATCCCACTCGGGAATATCTCGAACAGACCGTCGCCAGGCTGGAAGGCGGGCTGGATGCCATCGCGTTTTCTTCCGGCATGGCGGCTTTGACCACGCTGATGGAGCTTTTTTCGCCGGGGGACCATATTATTGCTTCCGACGACCTTTACGGCGGCTCTAACCGCCTGTTTAATCATGTTTCTGTAAAAAACGGGTTGAACTTCAGTTATGCGGATACTTCGAATCTGGATACGGTAAGGGAGAATATCAGGCCGGAAACAAAGGCGGTTTTTATTGAAACGCCGACCAACCCCATGATGCACGTCACCGACATTGAAGCGACCGCCCGGTTGTGCAGGCGGCACGGCATTCTGCTGATAGTAGACAATACCTTTCTCACTCCATATTTTCAAAAACCGCTTTTATTGGGGGCCGACGTTGTGCTGCACAGCGGAACCAAATACCTGGGCGGACACAACGATACTCTGGCCGGTTTTCTGGTGGTATCCGACAGTGATCTTTCGGAGCGGCTGCGATTTCTCCATAAAACCATCGGAGCATGTCTGTCTCCATTCGACAGCTGGCTTTTAATACGCGGAATCAAGACCCTTCCGGTGCGGATGGAACGCCAGCAGGAGACCGCATTTAAAATATCCCGCTGGCTGCGGGAGCAAAACCGGGTGAAGGCGGTTTACTACCCCGGGCTGCCGGAGCATCCGGGTTATGAAGTCTCACGGAAACAGGCCTCCGGCTTCGGAGCGATGATCTCGTTTCGGGTGGACTGCCCGGAAACCGCCCGCCGCATCCTTGAGCGGGTATCCCTGATTCAATATGCCGAGAGCTTGGGTGGAGTCGAAAGCCTGATCACATATCCCATGCTTCAGACTCATGCGGACATACCGGCGGACGAAAGGAAGGCAAAAGGCATAGACGACTGTCTGCTCAGGCTTTCCGTTGGGCTTGAGTCGGCAAACGACCTGATTGCGGATCTGGCTCAGGCTATGGAAGGAGAAAGCTGAATGTTTGATTTTGATACGATTATAGATAGGAGAGGTACCCGCTCATTAAAATATGACTTTAACACAAAAAGGGGAATACCCGATGATGTTATTCCCCTCTGGGTGGCGGATATGGACTTTGCCTCTCCGCCGGCCATACTGGACGCCCTGTCGGAGAGAATAAGGCACGGCGTTTTCGGTTACAGCGACGCCACTGACGAAAGCTATTTCAACGCCTTAAGACGCTGGTATGAAAACCGGTTCGGATGGCGGCCGCAACCCGAGTGGCTGGTAAAAGTTCCGGGCGTGGTGTTTGCCGTTTGCACCGCCGTTCGGGCTCTGACTGAGCCGGGAGATGCGGTGCTGATCCAGCAGCCGGTGTATTATCCGTTTGAACACTCCGTAAGGGATAACGGCCGACGGCTGATAGTGAACCGGCTGGTTTATGAGAACGGACGTTACCGCATGAACCTTGAGGAGATGGAGCGCCAGATCGTCGAAGAACGGGTGAAGCTTTTTATACTGTGCAGCCCGCATAATCCCGTCGGACGCGTGTGGACGCGGGAGGAGCTCACCGCAGCGGGAGACCTTTGCGTTAAACACGGGGTTTACGTAGTTTCCGACGAAATTCACGCCGACTTTATATATCCCGGCAGATCGCACTCAGTGTTTCCATCAATAAAACCGGGGTTTGCCGATCGGAGCGTCCTTTGTACAGCTCCGACAAAGACCTTCAATATCGCGGGCCTGCAGATTTCGAACATATTCATTCCCAACGAAGACATTCGGCGTTCGTTTTCACGGGAAGTCCGGCGAACCGGCTACAGCCAGCCCAACCTGATGGGATTGCTCGCCTGTCAGGCTGCATACGAGCGGGGAGAAGCCTGGCTGGATGAGTTGATGCAATATCTTGACGGCAACCTTTCGTTTTTGCGCCGTTTTCTGGACGAAAGGATTCCGTCGGTCGGTATAGTCGAACCGGAAGGAACATACCTGGTCTGGCTGGATTTTCGCCCGCTGGGCCTTTCCGATAAAGAGATCGATGATATTTTGCTTCAAAAGGCGCGCGTATGGCTGGATGCCGGAACCATGTTCGGAGCGGGCGGCGAGGGCTTCCAGCGCATAAACATCGGCTGCCCGCGAAGCATTCTGCAGGAAGCGCTGGAGCGGATTGAGGAAGCGCTGCGGCAATAATAACTGCAACAATATTTACGGTTGAGCAAATATATTATTGAACCCCGTATTTCAAGGGGTTCTTATGCCGGTTTTTCAAGGCCGGCTTAAAATAACGGAGGCGGTTTGTTTCCGAAAAAAGAACTTTTATTTTATGAGGCGGTAAAAATGAGCAATCGCTTGTGGGAAACCTTTAAAGAGTTGTCGTCCGTTTACAGCCCATCTTTTAGAGAAAGAGAGCTTTGCGATATATTGCGCGAACGGCTGAAATCCTTGGGTGTCACTTATTTTACAGATAACGCGGGGGACTATATCGGAGGGAACTGCGGGAATCTGTACGGGTTTCTGCCCGGCAGTCTGGACGGTCCGCCCCTGCTTTTTTCCGCGCATATGGACACCGTCGAGCCCGCGAAAGGCAAACGCGCGGTTCTTAAGGAAGACGGGACCATTCTGCCCGAAGGCGGCACAATTCTCGGGGCGGACGATATAGCCGGCATCACTATAATATTGGAAGCAATGGCACGGATAAAAGAGGAAAATATGCCGCACCGTTCCGTCGAACTGCTCTTTCCCGTCGCGGAGGAGCTATATGGGGCGGGTTCCGCCGTCTTTGAATACGGCATGTTACAGGCAAAAGAAGCGTATGTTCTGGACCTGTGCGGTTCCGTCGGCGAAGCCGCCAACGCGGCTCCGACGATTATGACGTTTGAAATAAAGATTAGCGGCAGGGCGTCTCATGCGGGCTTCGCGCCGGAGGACGGGATCAACGCCGTTATGGTTGCCGCAAGGGCCGTCGCCGGGCTGCCCCAGGGAAGGCCCGTTCCCGGACTTACCTTTAATATCGGCCGGATTGCGGGAGGGGAAGCCGACAATATTGTGCCGGCTTTGTGTACGGTAAAAGGTGAAATCCGCAGTTTGAACCACGGGGATGTCATGACGTACTGGGAGCATGTAACGGATGTTTTCAGACGCGAGGCGGAAGCGGAAGGCGCCGGCGTGGAATTAAAAAATGAAATAAGGATAAAAGCCTACGAAACCCCGCTCAATTCACCCGTTGTCCGTAGATTTCAACGGGCTTGCGAAAGCGCGGGGATACCATGCAATATCCACCATACCTTCGGAGGCAGCGACCAGAACAACTTCGCTCTCAATGGAATAGAAGGCCTGGTTATTGCCTGCAGCATGCACGAGGCGCACAGTACGCGCGAACACAGCAACCTGAATGAGCTGGAGGACTGCGTGCGGTTGGTTATGAATCTGATGACGGATCGGGAGGAGGACGCGGAATGAAGATTCCCCTGCAATATCAAAGAACCGAATATGACTGCGGTCCCACCAGTCTGCTTAACGCGCTCAGCTTTTTGATCGACCGCGAGAATTTACCGCCCGATGTGCTGCGCCACTGTATGATGTACACGCTGGACAGCTATAACGAAAAGGGAGAGCCATATAGAAACGGCACGTCAAAGCTGGCAATGTTTTTTTTGGCCGGCTGGCTGAACGAGTATGCAAAGGTTACGAACCTCCCGATCCATGCCGAGACTCTCAGCGGCGAAAAAGTCTGCATTTCGGAGGACAGCCGGATTGTCGATGCGCTTCGTCAGGGCGGCGTGGCGGTAGTTAGGGTGTTCCTGGATTGCGGGCATTATGTGACGCTTACGGGCGTCTCGAACGATAATGTGAGGCTTTTTGACCCGTATTATCAGAATGCTCCGTTTCATGATGCGAGGATAGCATATATCGATGACGACCCTTTTTCCGCCAACCGTCTGGTAGCCGGAGAACTGATGAACAGCGAAGAAAACCTGCCGTATGCCTTGGGACCGCTTGACAAAAGGGAAGCAGTTCTTCTTTTCAACACGGCCACGCAAAAGACATCGGAAAATACCATCGAATACTTCTTATAAAGGAGCATCTATGACAAGCTTTGGATATGTCGATCTGCATATTCACTCGTTCTTCTCGGATGGAACATATTCGCCGGAAGAGATACTGGACGAAGCGAAGCGAAGCAATGTCGGAATTCTCGCCATAACCGACCATGACCTGCTTGAAGGCAGCAGAGAACTGAGGGAACTGTGCAAAACGGAAGGGAAAGGAATAAAGTATATTCCGGGAGTGGAAATCGACAGCGTCTACAAATCGGTCAACTTTCATATATTGGGATATTGCGTGGACCTGGATAATAAGCGCTTTAGAGAATTTGTGTCCAGCACCAGGAAGTGCCTTGACAATGTAAGCGTAGGACTGATAAGAAAAATGGAGAAGTCCGTTCCTTCGGTTTCGCTGGCCGAATACCTGAATTTCAGATACGACAGGCGTTTCGGGGGCTGGGGGGCTTTGCATTACTTCGTTGCCAAAGGCCTTGCTGACAGTTTAAAAGAGGGCATCAGGTTCTATTCCGAATATGGGATCACATATGATGATTTCGATTTCCCGACAATACCGCAAATATGCGCGGAAATAAGAAACGCCGGAGGTTTTTCGGTACTCGCGCACCCCGGCGAAGTGATCGACACATCCGACGTGCAAGCATTTACGGATACACTGGTAAATGTGATCGATTATGGCCTTGACGGAGTCGAGTGCTACTACCCCACTCATTCGCATGAGATCACAAATGTCTGTCTGGATATCTGCAAACAGAGGAATTTATTAATAACCACCGGATCCGACTGCCATGGTACCTTTGGAAAAACATCGATAGGTCAGCTGCGTGTAACGGCCGATAAGCTGAATATTGCGAAGCTATTGGAAAAGTAGCGGGAAGCCTGATGACTTCCCGCCCATTTCATTTTTATAGGCATGTCTGTACGCCATGAGGGCAGAATCCCGGTTTTGCAAGCAGGATCGGAATTTTGCCCTCTGCTTTTTCCGCATCCCGTTCTATTCATTTATGACCTTCAGGCCTTCCGCAATATCCAGTCTGCTGATATAAGAACAGCTGATGACCGCATTGAGAGCTGACATCATTATCACTATAATGGCCGCATATACGTAGCTTTCGGAATATATTGCAATGGACAGCACAAAACTGTCACCCGAAAACGCCGTTTTGACGGCGCGCAAAATTCCGTAGCCAAGTTCGAATCCGGCCGGCAGAGCCAGGAACAGTTGCATCACCATTTCTTTGATATATGCGCTTATGATACTTTTAAGCGAATACCCCATCACGCCCATGAACATATACTCATATTCCCGCGCCGACAGGTTCATCTGACCTACGGAATACAGCACCGTAAGCCCAAGTATCACCGCGCATGCCAGCATGAACCATATAAGCGTATTGAGACTTTCCATCACCGATGCCAGGCTGGTTTTATCGTCATCAAGAGTTGAAAAGTCAAAGCCCTGCTCGAGGCTCAGAGCATGAAGCTCGCCCGGATCGGCGCCCCGCGCGAATATTACGTTATACACGGGCGGAAAATCCGGAATCACTTCTTTTGCGTACTCATAACCGGTGTAAAGCGAGAGGCCGAAGCCCTGCTCGAACACGCCCGCCACCTTGACCGCGGTGTCATCGATCATAAGCGTGTCACCGGCTTCCACATCCCATTTTTGAGCAAAGTATTCCGGAATGACTACACCGTCCTCAATGAGCCGTGTATCAATGCGCTGCATATCAAAGCCGTCTTCCACTACGAACAGCCGATAATCGTCGCCGCGGATATTCACAGGCAATGCAAGTGCCCGGTTAATCTCGCCGAGGTGTTCCCGCACCGGGTGTGATATTTCCAGAGGCATCGGGCTGATCTCGATCAATACGTCATAGTTTGCAAAATCGTCAAAGTATGCTTTTTGTGTATACTCGGCGGAATTGAAAATTCCGAGTGCAAACGTGAGAAGCGCGCAGGAGCCGCAAATGCCCAGCAGCACCGCCATGAAACGCCCTTTGTTGCGCAGTGCGCTCTTGAGAGCATAACGGGTGTTGAACGACAGCCGTCTCCATATAAACGCCGCTCTTTCAAGCAGTACCTTTCTGCCGCTCGAAGGCATTCGCGGACGCATCATTTCGGCGGGCATCGGCTTCAGCATGCTGCGTACGCTGACCAGCACCGACAGCGCGCCCAATGCCATAAAAGCAAGTATCACACAGCCGCAAAGTGCGGGATAAAACACATAAGCCAATCCCGGAACTTCGAACATGGTGGAGAACAATCCGATAATGGTGTCGCAAAGCAGCGCCGCGGCAACGCATCCCAGGATAGCGCCAAGAAATGCAATGAAAGATGTTTGGGCCATATAGAGGAACAGAAGGCTGCCGCCGGCGACGCCAATCGCCTTGCAAACGCCGATTTGTCTGCGTTCCAGGGTGATGGTGCGTTTTGTCATCACATAGACGATCATTATTATGAGCAGGACAAATATCAGCGGGAATATGTAGGCACACGTGCGTATTTGCTTTAGATCCGATGTAAACAGCACTTTGTTGAGCTGATTATCCTGAACGACTGTCCTTGCGGCGCCGATGACTTCTCCGATTTCATCCGCCGCTTCTTTTGATATGTCGCCCAGAGCGACGATCTCCGTATACGCGCTTTTGAAAAAGCCTTCGGCCACATATACAACACCAAAGCGGTCCGGTTCGGCCATCAAAGCTCTCTCGTTCTGCGACAGGTATACGTATTCAGGAGAAGCAATTATGGCGGTCACCCGCAGTTCTCGCCCGTCCACTAAAATTGTGTCTCCCAATTCGATGCCGCGTGCCTGTGCGTGCCTGCTTATCACCGCACATTCGTCAGAAGCAGCCGGGATCATGCCTTCATACAGATACAGAGTATTGACGCCATCCGTCAATGATATCGCACGCAGCGTCACATCGCCTTCCCGGAAGTCCCGCACGAAACGGCCCCTGGCCAGCCGGATGTTTTCATGAGCCGTGACCGCAGCCACATCGTTATCGTCAAAGCTTCCATAGAAGGTCACGTCGGCATAATGCTGATTCCTGAATAACCGGTTCGCATGATCGTCATAACTCAAATAGATGGTATAAAGCGTCACAAAAAACGCCGTTCCAACCATCACCAACAGGCCCATGCCTGTCAGTTGCGGCAGATGATGACGCATTTTTCGGAACAACAGCCGAAACATCGATCTTCCCATCACCATTCCACCTCGCTTGGCGCGAGCGGCTCCGGGTTTTCTGTGACATTTATGATCTCGCCGCTGCGCATGCGTATTACCATATCCGCTATCATGGCGATCTCCAGACTGTGGGTGACGAACAGGATCGACGTGCCCTGTTCCCTGTGTATCTGCTTCAGGACTTCCAGTATCATAATGCCCGTTTCAAAGTCCAATGCGCCTGTGGGTTCGTCGCAGAGCAGGACTTTGGGACGCTTGGCGATCGCCCGAGCGATCGATACCCGCTGCTGTTCGCCGCCGGAAAGCTGGCCCGGGAAGTGTTTTGCACGGTCTGACAGGCCCACCAGTGCCAGCGCGTGTTCCGCATCGGCACGGGTAAGCCCCGCCATTTCGGTGGAGATTTCCACATTCTCCACTGCGTTCAGATCGGGCAGCAGGTTATAACTCTGGAACACAAATCCGATTGTGGTCTTACGAAATTGCGTCATCCTGCGCTTGCTATATGCCGTGATGTCCGCGCCTTCAAACAAGATCTGCCCGCTTGTAGGTCTGTCCATGCACCCCAGCATATTAAGCAGCGTGGACTTGCCCGATCCGCTGGCGCCCAGCACAACGACGAACTTGCCGGGCGGGATCTCAAGATGCACGTCCCTCAGAGCGCGTACCAGCGACTCTCCTTCTCCGTAATTTTTAGATAATGCTTTCAGTGTATAAAGGTTCATGTGTCACCTCTGAAAATATATTCAATCAGTCCGTTGAGCAGAGCTTCGAACGTTTCTTCAAGACAGTCGCTCTCCAGTAATCCCACATTTATAATTCCGAAATACATCGCGTGCAAATAGTTATAGACTACACCGGGCTTCACCTTCCGGGTGTCAAAATGGAACATTTTCAGCAGACGTTCATAAGCCGCGTATTCCATTTCCTTCAGATCCTTAAGGCCCGGATTAGAGGAAGTCTGCAGGTTCAGAATCACTTCCGTGAATTCGTCATGATACTTAAAGAATGAAAGAAACTCCTGTGAATGAAAGCACTCGCGAATAAAACTGCGAAGTTTGTCTTTAAGTGATCCGTGAGAGGACCCGGTGAGATAAATCTCCGCTTGATTAAACCATTTGGCGTGTATCTGCGTAACTATTTCTATAAAAAATTCTTCCTTGGAGCCGAAGTGATTATAGAACGTGCCCTTGGCCATGCCGGCCGCTTTGGTGATATCATCGATGCTTGTTTTTTTAATACCGTATGAGAACAGCAGGTCTTTGCCTTTTTCCAGAAGCTTGTTCTTCTGCAGAAGCATTTCGTTATCAGTCAGTTTTCTTGGTGACATATGCTTATCCCTCGTTTTATAATAATGACTATAAATAATAATTTGTTCATCATAGTCATTATAAGATAAAAAATAGTAAATGTCAACATATGGAATGCATTATTTGGCTAATAAAATGTAAAGAAACGGGAAGCCCGATGGCTTCCCGCTCAGTTCATTTTTCCATTCTAAAGGTCGGATCGGTTATCGGCGGCATCCCGGGAAAACCGCCGAAGGTAAGTATGCGTTCGGGGCGAATCGAGACGCCGCTTTCATCGAAAATGAAGTTTATCAGCATGCCCTGACCGCCCTGAGGACAGTGGGCCTCCATCTCAAAATGGATAGGGGAGCGCCAGTGCCCTCTGCAGAAGAATTTCTCTCCGGCGTAAGTGTTCTCCGCATAATCCATTCCAAGCTGCACCGACAGTATGGCTGCGCCGTCTCCCTCGTCTATCGATATCTCGGCAATCTCGCCGCCGAATTTGAAGCCGATGGACTTCAAATCCGAGGGACCGGAACCCGGGCTCATGAATCCTATGAGTTCCTTCAGGCCCAGCGAGCCGCCGCCGGACGGCTTGTATGTGACGTTGTATTTTGGATCTCCTTTGATTGTGCCGGCCGGGAAGCGGGCGAGCGTAAGCCTGCTCAGGCGGGCTTTCAGCGCGGCCTCGGCACGGCTGTCCTCCGGCAGGGGGTCTCCCATGGCGGGGTAGAGGTGCTTCCATATGAGGTCAAGCGTCCCCTGCGTGTCCGTCGTGGTCTCGGTTATGACCACCACGGCGTTTCTGGACGGAATGATGACGCCGAACTGTCCGAACAATCCGTCCGCCCTGAATGTGCCGGGTTCTCTGCACATCCAGAACTGATATCCGTAACCTAAAAGCCATTCGGGACTTTCAGTCTTGTAAACGTCGTTTTTGGTCTCGATTTGCTTTGCGCTTATCTTGTCGAACCACTCTTCGTTCAGCAGCCGCTCTCCGTTCCATGTGCCGCGGTTAAGGATGAACTGGCAAAGCCGTGCCAGGTCTTCGGTACGTATACGGTAACCGGCGCCGCCGAACTCGGTTCCATCCGGCATATATGCGGTTTTTATTTCGCCGATTCCGACTTTATCAAAAAATCTCGGGCGGAGAAAATCGGAGAGCTGCTGGCCGCTTACACGGTAAAGCGCGGCGCAGAGCATGTTTGTTCCGGCAGTGTTGTACTGGAAAGTGGTGCCCGGCTCATACTTGAATTCGTGAGCAAGGAAGTTCTTTATCCAGTCGCTCCCTGCGCCCCTCGTCATCGGTTCGGTTTCATGCCCGCAGCTCATGCAAAGCAAATCGTGGATGGTGGCTTTCTTCAGGTTCTCCGAAGGATTTTCCGGCAGACAATCGGAAAAAATGTCCACGAGTTTAGTGTCAAGCGACAGAAGCCCCTCCTGTATCGCAAAGCCGATGGCGGTTGAGGTGAAGCTTTTGGTCGCCGAATACATGGGGTGGAGCAGTTCGGGCGAATACGGCGCCCACCATCCTTCGGCGCAGACTTTTCCGTCCCGGAGGATCATAATGCTGTGAAGGTCGATGCCGCGGTCTGCCGCATCGTCGAGAAAAGCTTCAATAGCGGCCGATGGAATGCCCACGCTTTCGGGCGAGGTGCGGACAAACTGGTTATTCTTCATTGAATTTGTTTCCCCCTTTTCGTGTTTTAAATATCATACCGCCTTTAGCAATAGTTGTCAATTAAAGGCGGTACGTCGCAAAAATGCAAATAAGAACCAATCCTTATATCGGATCGGTTCTTATTACGCTCGTCATTCAAAAACTTTAGCTGCTTGTTTCATTATTTCTATAACATTTACCTTAAAAGGACACCGCTCCACGCATACGCTGCATTGTACGCAAGCCGCCATCGACGGAGTCCTGTTCTTTGTTTTACTTCTGGTTCATTTTCAATCTTATGCCCATGCAAGACTAAATTATTGTATACAATGACCAGAAATTCGTTGTATTTTCGGCCGCGCGGCGATATAATTAAGCTAAATAAAATTTCAGGAAAGGAATTCCGGGGCAGCGCGGCAAACGAGGCGTTCCCGGTATTCCGGTAAATCTGTCCCGTAAGCAAAATGAAAACAAAGGAGGATTATAATGCTGAAGTACAACAACCGGCAGGGAAACCCCGCGACATTCGAAACATTGGCCGAAGTATGCGCTAATGCGCCGGCGGCAACGGCGAATCTCACCGGCAACTTCCGTATGCCGCGGATCGCCAACCCAAAGCTGACGGATTTTCCGAATGACCTTGTGTACATCTACCGATCCCCCAATCTTTACGGCGGTGAGACCGCCGCGCGCAACAACACCTCTTTCATCGTTTTCGCGGACAAACGCTATGAGACAAAGGAGGAGGCCTACGCCTATCTCGAAAGCCTCGGACTCATCGACATCATTAACGAGGCCATCGGCACCATACTGCTGGAGATGCCAGAAAAGGATGTCGGCTACGGTGAAAGCTATCTGCAGCGCTGCTATACGCTTCACAACGCCCTCTACACCCAAAAGGCCGTTGTAGAGATTGACGGAAAGCGCTGCTGCCCCGCGGAGAGCGAGTACTGCGGCGGCTACGGCAAGATCTATATGTTCGGTGTGGGCGCAGGAGCAACCTTTATGAACAACTTCATTGCCGGCTCCAGGGACGAGCTTATCGGCCGCGTGGCGGGCTACTTTACATACGGCGGCGAGATGTCGGACGAAGTGAAGGTCAGCCAGTATGTTCCCGCTTATATAGTTAACGGATCCGCCACTGCCGTGTATAAATTCCGCGAAGCCAACGGCACCGATGCCTACTCCTACAGCGACGGCGTAGCCGAGTTCTATAACAGCCGCGTTCCGCTCCGCAAGGTCTGCGTGGCCACGGATACCGAGGGCAATGTCGGCAAGTGGATGGCGAAGGCTTTCCGGGATATGTTCATGTACCTGCAGCGCTCCTCCAATGTGAGCACAAAATATCTTGAGCCCGTCGTCACCAATCCGTATCAGGGATACGTTCCCGCGCCCCCGATTTCCCGCTTCGCACTCTCCGCGCGCAACCCGATTTTCAACGGAAGAACCGCCGTGGGGAATCTGCAGGTAACCTTTATGTACGACGGCGAGCGCTTCAGCTCCATTAAAGCCGCGGGCGGCGGATTTATGGCAGAGGAGGGCGCCTACCTCGACACCTGGTATGAGGTTGTTCCGCAGGAGGTTCTGAACAATACCGCGCCCAAGCACAGCGTGCCTCTGCTCCTCGCGAACCACGGCGGCGGCGACGACCACCTGATGTTCCTCGACGAAACCGGCATTCTGCTCACCGCCGGGCGTGAAGGCTTCGCGGTGAGCAGAATGC